>Ga0185299_10000674_pt1 | contig 83866 bp, 77 predicted proteins | sample PaiPotPPA55metaG_FD_128002 | JGI IMG/M metagenome (GOLD analysis project Ga0185299, IMG submission 128002) | Iron sulfur acid spring bacterial and archeal communities from Banff, Canada, to study Microbial Dark Matter (Phase II) - Paint Pots PPA... ...
AGCAACAGCAAGGCGAGATCCCACTCGCGGAGCTTTTGCGTTGCCGGATACGCTATTTTACCGATGGAGGCATCCTCGGTAGCCGGGCCTTTGTGCAAGAACAATTCACCCGCTGCAGACAAATCCTTTCTTCTTCGCAATCCGATCGTGGCTACCGGCTGCGCGTCATTGCCGGCGACCAGATCTGGGCGCTCCGCAATCTCCGTCTCCGACCGGTCAGCTAGCCTAGCATTCTAGGCTGTGTGCAGCTCGAGCCACGTCCCGCAGCCGCGGCTCCGAACGCTCCTCCCGCTTTAAAGCTTTTCTTAGGAGCTATCGCCAACAGTCACGCCGGTATCCTCCACCGTCCTGAATCCGGCTCGGCCCAATTCTCGGCGGTTCACGCCCTATTTCTTCGCCCGTCATATCTTTTCATTCTTCAAAGCGAGGACACCTCAATTTCTCCAAGACAGATCTGCAATTAGTAGCGGCGCTAATTTGTTTCTTCTGATTCTGGTGTCTATTGACTATTGACCTGTCCCCAGTCCGTTCCCTTTGATTGGAGGTAGCAGTTTTAACCGCGCTTACCTGTTTGAAATACCGAACTTCGTTCTAACAACCGTTTTCGCGGCGACAGGCCAAAAGTTGCGGCGCCCTAAATAGATAGCGATAACCTCGGGACGGTACACAGACGACCTGTCCCCTTTCATAACGCGCATGGGTTTTCCTTGGCCTCCCGCCCCGCTCTTGCCGATTATTGACCTGTCCCTACTTCAGCCTGACCCCGCCATTAAAAAATTCTCTGTAACATTGAGGTCGAAAGGGACAGGTCAATAGCGGTACTGCGGCATAGCGACAACCTTGGGACGGCCGACAGTTGACCTGCCCACATTCAGAACCTTTAGTGAGGAGCAGTAGCCTGTTGTTCTTGTCGCCTGAGCGCGGAGCATACGGCTGAGACTGGCAGCTGCCAGCTGATGGAGTTGAACATGTCGCTCACCACTCGAAGACATTTCGTCCAAAAAACGGTGTTCGCGGCAGCGGCACTTTACGGATGCCCGATTACAACCTTCGCCGGATCACAGCAAACGGCTGAAGGGTCCCAGCAGAATTTGATCCCGGTCGATGCGCCGGCGATACGAAAACTTGTTTCCCAGATTAGCGGACAGGTAATCGCGCCGGAGTCGTCCGAGTATGACTCGTCACGCCTGATTTTCAATCGCGCGTTCGATCGACGTCCGGCCCTGATAGTGCGTTGCGCTCGCGCGAGCGATATTGCACCCGTACTCGAATTTGCTGAGAACCAAAATTTGCCGTTGGCAGTTCGCGGCGGAGGCCACAATCGAGCCGGATTCAGCGTCTGCGATGGCGGTGTGGTGATCGATCTTTCAGGGATGAACCGGGTCGAAGTTAACGGAGACAAATGCCTGGCTCGGGCAGAGGCAGGTGCACTGGTGCGCGATCTGGACCGGGCAACGCAGCGGGTCGGACTGGCCACCACGTCGGGCGGCTGCCCGACTGTAGGGATCGCCGGCCTGACCCTCGGCGGTGGCGAAGGCCTCCTGATGTCGAAGTACGGCGCTGCCTGCGACAACCTGATATCGGCGCAACTTGTGCTGGTGGATGGAAGCCAAGTCGAGGCCAGCCAAAACGCCAATCCGGATCTTTTCTGGGCGATTCGCGGCGGAGGCGGAAACTTCGGAGTGGTGACAGCGCTCGAGTACCAGCTCCACCCGGTGACCGACGTTCTGGCAGGAACACTTACCTATCCACCTGGGCGAATTCCGGAACTCCTACAGGCGTTTGTCAAGTTTGTGGCAGCAGCACCAGACGAAATGAACGTCGTCGGCGGGGTGTTATCGTCGGAACAGGGGAGCAGATTCTGGATGTTGGTCGGCCATTGCGGCGATCCACGTAAAGGGAATGAATTGCTAGGGCCGTTGCGAGCCCTCAAACCGGAGGAGGACACAGTCAGGGTTCTATCCTATCTGGAAGCCCAGGCGGGAGCAGGGTTTCTTTCAGCGCCCGTCGCGCATTTCCAAACGGACCTGTTTCTTCCGGAACTCACCGACGCAGCAATTGCGGCGATCACAACGGCAACCAGCGATGCCCCACCAAACACTAAAGTATTAATTGTGCCGTTTTACGGCGCCATTACGCGCGTCGCCGCCAATGATACCGCGTTTGTTTTGCGGCAACCGGGTTACGAGGTTGATATCGTCGCGCTCTGGAGAGATCCGGCGAAGAAAGCGGCTGCGGTGGAATGGGTTAAATCGTTGCGCGATCAGTTGCAACCTTTTGCGCATGGGGCATACGTCAACCAGCTCGGCGAAACCAGCGACGAGCTTGTCCGGATGGCGTATGGGCCGAACTATCCCCGCCTGGTGGAGATTAAGAAAAAATATGACCCCAGGAACGTCCTGCGCCTCAATCAGAACATCAAGCCGGACTAGGCGATCGCGGATTGAAAAAGACGAAGGTGTGGCGGCGCAGAGCTTCAGGGCATTAAAGGGCGTGAGCCTGAGGTCAATAGGGACAGGTCGATAGCGGTGCTGCTGCATAGCGACAACCTGGGGACGGCCAACAGTTGACCTGTCCCCATTCAGAACCTTGGCCTATGTGGGCTATTTGCTGGCCAAGCAGACGGCCACGACTTTTCGGACATTCTCGCCAACCCAGCCCTGTCGATAAAGCAAACCGACTTCCAGAAAGAGCGAGGCAATCGGTAAGTAGGGAATGAGGGGACAGGTCAGCAGTTGCGGCGCCGTAAACAGCGGAGAAGAAAGGGACAGGTCAGCTATTTTGCGAACCAATTGACGCACATGTTCAGGCGTACTTGCTCACGCGGTAACCAACACAATTGACCTGTCCCTAACTGATAGATTGCCGATGTAGTCGCTTTTTTGGCGTCGGATAAAGCGCGCTGGATAACAGGTGCCAGTATTCCGGTCGACGCCGGATCGAAACTCTAGCGCGGGCTTTAGGGACGGACGCACGAGTACTTCCGATTAGGGTGACCCTTGCCTGTTAATCGCCCGATGCTTACGGCAAGGGCAATGGAAGCAACAATGGTGAAATCCCCTCCGCTTATGGTGTTGAGAGCCCAAGGTGTAGTAACACGATTGCTCCTGCCACCAGTAATGGCGGAACGCACAGCAACCCTTCGACAATCGCCACCGAGACTAAGATGCGCCAGAACATAGTCTAAAAGTAGTCCTGGCATCGTGAAAATTATGATTTCAAGAGATTAAAAAACGTTTACGTCTTGTTGTTTCCTTCGAGTCTGTCGCCGTTGTGCGGAAGGTGGCAGCAGCTAGAAAGCGAGAAGTCGGGGTCATTCGACTATCCCCGGATCACACATCAAGTCTGTTGGAGCTAGCAACGCGACTGTACCAGTACCCTGAATCCTTGATGGTGCGTTCCTGGCTTCGGAAGTCTGTATAGACTAGGCCATAGCGTTCGGTATAGCCTTCCGCCCACTGGAGATTGTCGAGCAGACTCCACGCATGGTATGCACGAACACGTGCACCATCCGCTATCGCGCGGGCAAGTTCCGCAAGCACCTGGCGGTACCACTGAATTCGTCGCACATCCGGTATTCGACCGTTCTCTTTGTCGTACGGCGCGTCGAGATAACTGCATCCGCTCTCTGTTATCTCGATGATCGGATGGTTGTACTCTTTCGAGATCTGGGTGACCAGGTCGTAGATACCACGTGGCCATATCTCTAAACCAGCTTCCGTCAGTGGACTCTCGGTGGGCATTGCGGCTCGAATCAGCGTGTAGGGATCGCGTGCGCCTGCGGAATCAGACTCAATCTCAGTCCCACTGAAGCTACCGCCAAAGGAATGGGCATTGCTTGCATCGGAAACGATGCGACGCGTGTAGTAATGGAAGCCCACCCAATCCAGCGGCGCGTACAGGATCTTTTCGTCGCCTGCCTTAAAGCCCATGATTTCGTAGGGAGGTTCGCCTGCAAAGGCATTCGGATAGCGCCCCTTCATAGCAGCTTCAAGAAAGAAGACATTGTTCATGGCGTGGTACCGCGCGGCGGCGGCGCGATCTGCCTCAGAATCGGTCTTTGGGTATGCGGGAGCCATCTCATAAGCACTGCCCACAGTCGCATTCGAAGAGGCCGCCTTAACTGAACGGTGCGCTTCGCCCTGCGCCAGTCCGAGCGTGTGTGCTGCTTTCAAAAACTCGGTGAAGCTAGTGCGACATGGCGGAAATGCACCTACGGCGTAGCCCATATAAGCTATGGCCCAGGGCATGTTGAATGGGGCCCATACCGTGATTCGATCTCCAAGGTGCTTCGCAAGAATACCGGCGTAGTCAGCAAAGTAGCCGGCGAGATCGCGATTTGGCCAGCCTCCTCGATCCTCCAGCGCTTGTGGGAGGTCCCAGTGGTACATCGTGCACCAGGGGCGAATTCCTGCCTCGAGAAGTGTGTCGGCTAAGCGGCTGTAATGATCTATCCCTTTCATGTTGGGCCCGCCAATGCCGGTAGGCTGAATGCGGGGCCAAGAGATGGAGAAGCGGTAGCTCTTTAGATTAAGCTGCTTGGCTAGTGCGATGTCCTGCGGGTAAAGATGATACTGATCGCAAGCGACATCGCCGGTAACACCACCCCGCACTTTGCCTGGCGTATGGGTGAATTTATCCCAGATCGATTCACCTTTGCCGTCCTCATTCCATGCGCCTTCCACCTGGTACGAGGCAGTGGCGGCACCCCAGAGAAATCCTTCCGGAAAGCGCGCTTCCTTGATGACCGATTCCGATATTGCACCTGGGACGGAACCAGGAGCTTGTTCTATAGCAGGTGAAGAAGCGGCATGAACATTCTCTCCAACGAGTTCTGCACTCCCTGCCGCAACAGAACCAGTTACAAATTCCTGTCGATTCATATTTCCTTCGGATCGCTAACAGTTGACCTGTCCCCATCCAGACCCCATCTGATAAGCTGACGCAATGAAACGCGTTAACCAAGAGGAACTCTCCTGGATCGAACAAAAATCGCCATCCGGCAAATTTTGTGTTTATCGCAAACATGTTTCCCTTGCGTTGGGTGGGCTCAAGGATGTAGGCACCTTCGGTGGCGGCCATCCTTTTGATGCGGAGTTAACCCGGGTACCACCGGGCGCGGCCAATTGGCCGTTCCATTCTCACGACGCACAATGGGAACTCTTCCTAGTGCTGGCCGGGCGCGGCGAGCTACGAACCCTTACCGAAAACCTGCCGATAACCTCCGGCGACTATGTGCTCTTTCCTCCCGGCGAAGCTCATCAACTCACCAATATTGGTGACGACGACCTGATCTACTATATTGTCAGCGATCAACCCCGAGCCGATGTCATGTATTACCCCGATTCGGACAAATATTTCGTGAAGCCAAGGCGCAAGTATTTTCGGATGCAGGAAGTGGATTACTTTGCTGGCGAGGACGAAGACCCGGCCAGTTAGGCGAGCTTGAGACTCATCTCTTTCCTCGCTAGAGTAAACGATCTCAAAGGTCCCAGCAGAAGGCGACCTATCTGAAAATTAGACCATTTGGTTGGGGGATGAATATGTCCGTCGGCGCCATCGGAAGCATGGCTACCGTTACTATGGGTCTGCCGGACTGCTCAATGGCCTTATTATCACTAAGCTAAGGATCAATTCATTTATCGTCACCCTATCCACGATGTTTGTTTATATGGGACTTCGTTCTGGGATATCCGGTGGCTCTCCGTATACCATCCCTGACGATTTCGCCTTTATCGGTCAGGAAAACCTCTTCGACGTTTCCTGGGTCTTCGTCTTGGTTATCCTGATTCTGGCCGGCGCAGCCTATGTTTTTTCTTCAACGGTATTCGGCCGCCAATTGTTAGCTGCGGGCGGCACCGAAAGCGCGGCCCGACTGTGTGGGATTGCTACCGATCAAATGATCCTGTGGGCTCACGGCATATCGGGAATACTGGCGGGCTTAGCTGCAGTTTTATGGGCCTCAATGATCGGCTCGGCTGCACCCGAAACCGGTGATACCTGGCTCATCGGCAGCTTTGCCGTAGCGATCATCGGAGGGACGGGTTTGAACGGAGGAAGCATTTCCATTCCCGGTATCTTTTTGGGTGGAGCGATTTTTATTCTGATTCAGAATGGACTGATCGATATCAAAGCAAACCCTTATTTTGCCAATTCGTTTTTGGGCGGATTGATCCTACTGGCTATCGTGTTAGATCGAGTACGGGAAATCGTAAGCTCGAAACGGAACCCAGGCGAAGAGTTAAATAGGGCTCCAGTCCTGGAGGATGCAAATCGTCCGCCGGGGACTTTTACAGCACCGGTTGAGGGGACGCACCGTGCAAGAGAACTTCCCAAAGGGAATTAAGCATCACCGGATTGGTGCCGTCACCAGGAGCACCAGGAAGAGCGCTGTCAGTTAGGGACAGGTCAACTGTCCGGCCCGCCGCAACCAAATCGTCCTCGTGCTCCCGACTTCGCTAGCGGACTGAAGGGGCAGCCGATAGATGAAGAAGCTACGTCGGGCAGGCTGTGCCCGATTCGAAAGGTTGAAACGGTTGCCCGAGTACAAGCCGGTTCCGATTGCGAAATTTCCGGACGTACACGCTGCAGACCGAGAAATGCGTTTCGAGCACGAGGACGAGGACGAGGAAACCGTGATGAACCATTCGAATTGACGTTAATCTGAGGGAGTCAAATAGTTCACAGCAATACTTAGAGGAGGCTCGGGAGAGCGCATACTGTCATGGACACAAAGCTGGTGCTAGCAGTTTGCAGTCTATTCGCGGCAATGGCTGCGACTACTATCAAGGGAGCAAATGAGTTACCGGCCGTAACCGTCACTGGGAATGTCAAACCCACACCTCCCGGTGATACCGTCAGCCGGGATTGGGCCGCGCGGTCGCCGGAGATGCATTGGCCCACGACGATGCTTAATGGTGCCGCGGAAATATTTACGCACAATCAGATCGAGATAAATGCTTCGTGCGCCACGGTATGGGATCACCTGGTGCAAGCGGAGGCGTGGCCCCAATGGTGCCCGTTTTCTGGAAAGGTCCAGATTTGGGGTGGAGCATTGGTCCTGCAAAAAAACAGCAAGTTCACCTGGGTTAGTTCGGACCTGCCGCAAGATATTCCGGCCTTGGGGAACGTTTCCGCCCCCTCGCCTGAAAAAGTAGACAGTGTGGTTACGGAATTCGATCCGCCGAATCGCCTCGGCTGGCGAAGTTACGGCCGAGCCTGGACCATCCACGGTCCGCCGGTTGATTCGTACCATAATTGGTACATTAAACCGATTGGCGCTAAGAAGTGCGTTGTGACTTTCGAAGAGGTCGCGACCGGACTGGCGGCGCGCTATGCTCGGGGAGCTTATCCGGAACTGGTCCACGTCAGCCATGACGATTGGCTCCAAGGTCTGAAACGGCTTTCTGAAGGTCGCAAGTGAGAGTCTCTTTGAGAGCGGCTTCCGTCATTGCAGGCATGTTATTGGTAACAACGACCCTCGCGTGACGTTTCCAAACCGGCTGAAGGCAGGCGCGCCTAGAAACTGGGTCGTGCGGCACAAAACGGGTACAGGTCCTGACAACGCGGGTGTCCGGAGTGCCGTTAACGATGTCGGTATTCTGACTTCTCCTGATGGTCGTAATCCGGTTCAGTTTTTTATACGATTCTTCCAGCTCTCTACCCGGACCAGCAAAAAAAATCGCCGCTCTAACCGACCGCCAGGCGTTCACGAAGCGAACTAAGAGTGGAGTCTGGGGAAACTTATGGCTTCCGGCATCAGGGAACCGTCTGTATGAGGCGCCCGATGCTGCCCCCAGGGCTACTCGGACCTGCTGCTGCGTAGGCGCCGCCGCTTGCAGGATCCACGATGGAGGCCGGTTGAATGGTCCGAAGAAACTTAAGACGTGACCTGGCTGTGACGGCCCAGCAGGTGATGGAGGACACTGCCTTGCGCTGGGACCGGACAGTTGACCTGTCCCTATCCTAGGTGCTTCTCGCTTACGCGACAACCAATACTGTTGACCTGTCCCTAATCGCGCAGGGCTCGCGGTCCGCGGGTACGCTCGTAAAAGATGATCGGAGATATTTCGCTCACGTTGTTGTAGCTTATGGACCTATGAGACCCGAGCCAGAGGAAAAAAGTGTCGAAGAAGGGACCTTCGGCGGCACTAAGGAAAAGACGGTCGAGGAAGACACCGGCGACCAGGGTGGAGGGCAAAACTGAGGAAAACTTTTCAAGCACCGCCACGGTTCTTGACTTCGGCGAAAAGCCCGGGATAAACCCCGGGCTTTCTCCGTTTTAAAAAGACCTAATAAGGTAGCAATTAATCGGTAAGGGACAGGTCCGGGTTGTCTTATCTTATTGTTCCCTCCAGCGACTCTAGACCTGTCCCCAGTTCAGGTTCCCAGAATCTACTAAATCAGGTGAATCGCTCTGGCCTTGACGGAGATTCGAGGCGAGGTGATCCCGGACTTAATTGGGCGAAATTTATCGATTATGATTCCGTTACCGCCCAAAGCCCTGGCTTTCTCTTTCAGTGGTTCCGTGGCGGCACCAAAATCTAACTTATCGTTCTTACCCGGGCCGTCGTACGAAATGATTCCAACCACCACGAAAGGTTGTTTAACATCGCTTTCGGCGGTGAAGATCGTGATGTCCGCGCCTTCGGCTACCGGTGCGTAAGTCGCGGTCCCGATTTTGGTCACAGATGTACTCCAACAGGAACTAACACCCACCAGTACCACCGCGACCAAAATAAAGTGGGTGATCGTCTTCATAACCGACCCTAATCAATCATGAAACGCGGCGCCAGGGCCAAAAGCGGCGCGGCAATTTCCGCTTACGGTGTCGAGACGCCAAGGCGTAGTAACGCAAGTGCTCCTGCCACCAGCAATGGCAGAACGCACAGCAACCCTTCGACAATCGCCACCGAGACTAAAATGCGCCAGAACATGGGCGAAAAGTAGTCCTGGCATCCTGAAAATTGCGATTCCAAGAGATTAAAAAATGCTTATGTCTGGTGGTTTCCTTCGAGTCTGTCGCGGTGCTGCGGAAGGGGACAGTAGCTAGAGAACTTAATTGGTAGGGGACAGGTCACGGGTTGCTTTGTCTCGTTCTCTTTAGCGACTATCGACCTGTCCCCAATCCGACCCCTACGCTGCAGACCGAGAAATGCGTTTCGAATCGAGCACGAGCACGAGCACGAAAAAATCCACGCGAAGTGCGTCGATTTATTAGGGCAGTAGTACACGCGTATCAGGGGGACAGGTCTGTGACGACCCAGCACTGCCATGCGCCGGGACCGACAGTTGACCTGTCCCCAGTCCGATTCATCAATTATCAGTCCCGAACTAAATCTTCTCGTCTACTTGCGCCCAAGTGTCTTAGCATGGGGACTCGATGATCTTTAAAGGTTTGTTCAGGCAAATGGCTGCCCTGACTGGCCTGGTGATGGTGTTCTCTTTCGCAGCGGCCGCTGAAGCCGGCTCACCGGTTCGGCTTTACGTGCGGTCAATACCCATCACGATTTTTGGGAAGGCAGGGGAAGTCATCGCGATCGAACAGGAGGACGGCGCGATGGGTGTCCATGTAAAGGAATCGGACGGATTCAATGTCGAAGTGGTTAATCAGCTGAAGGAACCGACCAGTATCCATTGGCACGGCTTGATCCTACCCGCGTTGATGGACGGTGTCCCGTTTGTCAGCCAGGATCCAATTCCTCCCGGCGGGACTTATCATTATCAGTTTCCGCTGAAGCAAAGCGGGACGTACTGGCTCCATTCCCATTACGGTTTACAGGAACAATTGTTAGCTTCTGCGCCATTAATCCTGGAGAGCGAAGAGCAAAAAGCCAAGGCCGATGAACAGTACACGGTGCTCTTGAGTGATTACTCTTTTACGCCGCCTGCAAGAATCCTCAAGCGACTCAAGGCCGGTATGCGGGACATGGACGGCATGAGCATGAAAAAGATGCCGGCTACCCAGAAGCTCTATGCTCAGAAATGGGATGAAACCGGGTTTGCTCGGAGCGTGATCGACGGCGGGTTGCCTGACACGGACATTAAATACGACGCCCTCATTGCCAACCGGCGCACAGTTGATGATCCGGAGGTTTTCCGGGTCAAACCTGGTCATACTGTCCTTTTGCGGATCATTGCCGGTTCAGCCGCAACCAACTTCTTCGTGAATACCGGAGCGTTGACCAGCCAGTTAACGGCCGTTGATGGGAAAGATGTCGAGCCGGTATCGGGAAACTATTTTCAGTTAGGGATTGCCCAACGGATCGATCTGTTGGTGAAAATCCCGAATCAAGGCGGTACTTTTCCGATTGTGGCCCAGGGTGAAGGAACCATGCAGCAATGCGGTGTGGTCCTAGCGACGGAAGGTGAGAAAATCCCGAAGATACCGTTAGAAGCCCAATTCGCTACGGCCGGACTGGACAATACTCAAGAACTGAGATTGAAAGCGAAGGATCCATTGGCGAATAGGCCAGTGGACCGAACGCTGCCCTGTATCCTTGGCGGCAACATGGCGAAATATTATTGGACGATCAATGGCGCCGTTTATCCGAATCGAAATAGTCTCGATGTAAAAGAAAATGAGCGCGTAGAAATCGTATTGCGGAATGACACCGGCATGACTCACCCGATGCATCTGCATGGTCACGATGTTGAGGTCACGGAGATCGACGGGACTGAAGTCCAGGGTGCTCTCCGGGACACCCTCATCGTTCCGCCTAAATCTACGATCAAAGTGATTTTCGACGCCAACAATCCGGGGGTTTGGGCTTTTCATTGCCATATCCTCTATCACGCGGCCGTGGGCATGTTCACCGTTCTGAAATACGACGGCGCCGATACCAGGTTTTGGCAACCCGAGAAAACGCCGACCGAGCTTAGTGCCGAGCCTTGATTGGAGGAAAGGTCAATCCAAGAGAGTCGTTAGGGACAGGTCAACTGTTCATTGAAGAAGTCTTCAGGGAAACACGATCGATAGACAGACCTTCGCCAGCTATCGACCTGTCCCCGTTTTTCGACTTTCTGCGGTAATGGCTCAAAGCTCCATGGTCCAGCAATCACACCCCTCATTTACCCTTGGCAGGCTTGGGAGCGCGTCTCCCTCATAGGGCTCAGGGTTGTAAATGGTAATCTGTCGCCCTGGGGTGTACTTGGCTAGAAAAGCTGATTGTACGAACTTCTGAGCTGAGTCGCGTTTACTAAGCTGATGGAGACCGCATTCAATACCGACAAGATAGTGGTGTGCGTTCCCCTCTTCCCCCGTCTCTACACGGACCAAGTAGACGTTTTCGGGCATGAAGGAGAGTAAAGCTTTTAGGCCAAGGGCTTTCAAGGGGTTTGCCCGAATTGCGGAGCGACCGGACCGAGGCGCGAGAGCCGTGATGGCTTCTATGCCCGATCCCTCCGAAAAACCTCAGTTCACTCTGCTGCGAACGGGACTTCACGAACAGGCGACCTTATTTGCTCAGGCGATGCGCAATATCCAGGAGACCGACCCATCTGCATTTGTTGCTCGATTCGAGAAAACACAATGGAGTCCGTCTGGTCATCGCTCACCTCGCTGAGCTGATGCACCAATGCCACTGGGATATTGGTTCGCTGCATCTGTACGACACACGCCGCTAACGCAGAGAAGAAAGGACGAATCAGCTATTTTGCGAACCAATTGACGGCGCGTGTTCAGCGTACTCACTTACGCGGCAACGAACACAGTTGACCTGTCCCTTACTGACAGACTCTTAGCCTGGCGCCTCAACAACCGAGCTACCCGAAACTAGTCGACTTGTGCGCGCCACTCCGGCTTGCGCTCTTTGCTCGCCGTTTCCAGTGCCCGGCGGACACCTTCTGCGTCGAGATCGGTGCCGTAAACCGGAGTTTCAGGTTGCTGGCGCCAGGACTCATCCAGGCCGCCCGCATCAACGCCATCGAACCCGAGCTCATCGATTAACTGTAGTACCACTGCTCTTGCTGCGGGATCGTCACCTGCAACTGGCAACGCGATACGGCCGGGAGTGCCCTTGGGCTGCCCCTTCTCCAGCAAATGTTCCCAATAGATATTGTTAAAAGCTTTTACCACGGGACGATGCAGTTGTTGCTCAACCCATCGGCTCTCGAGCATACCGTTTTCGATGCCGTCGATCCTGCCATCGCGTTGACGCGGATAATAATTCCCGGTGTCTACCACCACAACGTTCTCAGGAACTCCCTTGAATAAATCGGACGGCAATTGAGGGATATTCTTTTCCTGAATCGTGACGATCACGACGTTGCCGCTCCGAGCTGCTTCGTGCACGGTCACCGGCTTAGCGCCAGTTTCTGCAGCCAAATCTCGCAAGGATTCGGGCCCTCGGGAATTAGCGACAAAGACGTCATGTTCAAGCGCGGTCAAACGTCGAGTCAACGTGCCACCAATACTTCCTGCACCAATAATTCCGATCTTCATGGGTTTCTCCGATTAGTATTCGGTTATAGGTTATAGGTTATAGGTTTTAGTTTTAGGTTAAAGTTAGGTTGCGGCTAGCCGTTTTTGAGGCGCGAAGCGCTGGGAGATTTTAGCCTAGGCCTGCGTTGAGTGGAAACGTTCGGTTGTCTATCGGTGCGGCGAAGTTTCGTATTCAGCGCTACTGAGCGATGGTTACTCCGCTTTGGTGGTATCCAAGTTCGCAAGCTGCACGGCCCTTTCAGCCGGCTTAGCGGGCGGCATTGCGATACCCATCCATGGCGATCCGGTGCCAAGTCTATTTAACTATTGACCTGTCCCTAACTGACCGAATAAACGAGACCCCAGCTTTCTGAACCTCTCGATATGGCAGCAGCCAAATTAGAGACTCATCGTGTAGATCAACTACCTGAATTCGGTTGCCCCATGGATCTCGGAAGTCGCATCCAAAGGCCGGGATCAGCTCGATGTTGTATTTATTTGTTAGTTTGTCCCGCACTTGAGCAACCTGATTTGCATCGCGCACCATGATACCGAAGTGCCGATCGCTCACATCGATGATCATGTTCTTGTGCTCAAACATCGCGAGAAACTGATGTTCGCCGAGTTTAAAGAATGCGTCACCTTCGCCCTCGTCGAGTTTCTCCAGATCGAAAAGATCCTGATAGAATGCGACTGCCTGTTTGATGTCGCCGACTTCAATGGCGACGTGATTACAACCGTAAACCTGCACGCTCATAAGCTATCTTCGCGCGAAACTCATTTATCGCTACCAATCAGGTAGTCAAGAGACAAGCTGACCTGTCCCTATCTGACAGCCTTCCTGCCTACCTTAAATAGCGATAACCTCGGGACGTTCCCTTTCATTGATTTTTAAGGTTTAGAAAACCTCCGTTCTATCCGTTGAACTACGGGAGAAAGGGTCAAAAGTAGACAGGTCAATACTGGTGCAGCTGCATAAAGAGAACCTTTGGATGGCCAAGAGTTGACCTGTCCCAATTCAGAACCTCCGAACTGACAGATTGGCGCCGTGTCGATCAGCGACCGCCGGCGCAAAGAATAACGGCCAGCGGCACGTTCGGGCGGTGGCGTTCGCCGATCACCCTCACGCGGATCCGCTCGATCCAAGCGCGCTCGACCACTGCCAGCATCGGCCTTTCTCGACTTTCAAAGTGGTGATGGCACCCCAGATCAGTCTCCAGGATGAAGCCGGAAAAGTCGCCGAAGTGATCGTGGATCACGCCGTCGATTTTACCGGTGAGCTCCAGACGATCGGCACAGTGAGGGGGTCGGCCGTCCGACGGCGGCGCGCCCGGATGGAAGGGAAGGCCAGGAACCTCACCTGTTGGCGAAGGCTCTATCTTTTCGGGATTGCCGCCCCAACCCGCCACGCGTCCCACAACGTCGCCGATATAGCGCTTTAGCACCGGATAAAAGCGCTTATTCGGGGGCGTCACGCTGAGCATCCACCGCAAAACGGCCAGCAGCCGCTCTTCCGGCAGCAGAAGCTTCTGCTGCGTGCTGATATTGATCGTGAATGTGAAGGCGCCAGCCACGCGCTGCCAGATGGCTTCATTGGGCGGGTTCACTAAGAGCACCTGCGCACCCGCCCCGGTGGTCCGGAGCTGCGGAACCGGAGGTGGTGGCGGCGGTGGCGGCGGAAGGAGTGCGCTCGCCCCCGTCAACTGCCTCACCAGAATGGAGTACGAATCGCCCTTCTTGATTCCGGCAGGTAGGTCGATTGAAAGCAGGCCGGCTGCCGGCGCAACCCCCTCGGGAAGGGGCAGGAAGGTGACGCCGCGTGCGATGCACGATACGGTATGAGCGTCCACCAGGCCGAGCTGCTGGACCGGATAGAGATCCTGCGCTTTCGTGACCATCTCTTCGGCGTCGAGCGCCGGGAAATAGAGCTGCGCTTGACTGTCCGCCGGTGTCGATCCCCAAAGAATCATCAGTTCGTCGGGCGCCGGCGAATTCAGTGGCGTGGGGCGCAACTGCACCGGATGCATCACGCGGCGTGCTGACTGGACCAGGCCAGGATTCGGGCCATCGATCCATGCGATGTTGCGCTGCGCCAGCTTGTCCGAGCTGGCCGATGTAGCGCCCACCGGGATCGGCGTGTCGTCGTAGCGGATCTCGGCGATCATGCACTGGTGAGGGAACGCCTGCATGGCTGATTTCATCGAGCCGAGGGTAACGCCGCCGCCCCAGGGTCCATCAAACGGCTGGGCCTGCTTACCCGCCGCGGGAAGACCGCTGTTAGGAAGGCTAATCGGCAGAATACCTACAGTCTGGTTGTTGTCGATCCAGCAGCCGAAGTAGTAGTCTTTTTCGTGACCGGGATCGGTGGGCAAATCGTACGCGTTGGGGTCGTCCCTCTGGTCCGCCATCGACTTCGTCGGATCGGCGAGCGTAATCCGCTCGGTGGCAAAACACGGGATGGTGATGTACTCGAGGTTGCCGTTCTGATCGGCCTGGACGCCCGCCAGAGGAATCGCTGTTCCAAAGGTGACCCCATCGCTCCAGTAACGGTAAGTGCTGCTGGTGTTGAAGTCGCTCACCGTGTTCTGCGCCTGGAACAGGCGGAAGAACACCCTGACCTTTTTGGCCGTCGCGGCCGACTTCGCCAATAGGCGAACTCGTGCTAGCGCGAAGTTGTAAACAAAATTGCCCGAGTCGTCCTGTGGGTTGAACTCCAGCGCCGAGGCCTCTTCGTCTGTCTTCAGACCGGCGAAGTTGTCGCTCCCCGTCAGGTTAAGGGTCAGCTGTCCGATCGCCTTCGCGATGAAAGCGGGCGCGTCGGAGGCGCCGGTGATCGTGGCATTAAAGCGTGTAGCCTGTTGTCCCGGCGGCACCGTCATCTTGAAGAACCGCAGGTCGAAGCTGAGCCAGCTGTCCTGACCCGGGTGCTGCGGATCGATGTCCTCGAAACGCGGATCTTCGCCGGTGGTGAGTTCGAACTGCGATGCGCCGGCGAGATTCGATCCTCCGCCGTTGAATTGGGCATTCAGGTTGACAAGGGTAGACTCGATCGCCGGCGAGGCGTTCTTCATGGCCAGGAATCCGCCGTCGCCATTGAAGCTGACGGTGAAGGGAAACAGGAACCGCTGCGGCACATTAGGCAAAGTCGGATCCTGCGGTACCAAGGGCGGAGCGAACTTGCCTGGTCCAAGCATTGCCTGCAGGGCCGAGGACTCTGTGCCCGTGAGCGTTGGATCGAAGGTGGCCGAGACGCTCGGGATTGACGCCGCCGGAGGCGTATTCAGATTGCTCGAATTGATGCCCAGATCGCTCGGCCGGAAGCCGTCCACGGCCACCCAATAGGAAGGGAACGTGGCGGTTCCAGGCAGCTGAAGCTCCACTTCATCCTGGGAGAACGTGCTCTGTTCGATCTTGAAGCTCACGCTCTTTGCGAAGACCTGCTGGAACCCGGCGAGCAGCACGCCGCCGTTAAGGCGGCCCAGGCCTGTGCAGGCGTCCCATCCGGCTCCGCAGGTGTAGAACGGCGTCGCAGGATATGGTGGAGTCGCTTGCGGCGGGTTCGTCCACTCGTTGTTGGCGCCATCATTGATATCGACGAACGGTCCGTCGTTCTGCAGGGCGTAGAGCAGTGGGGTGAGGTATCCAAGCGGCTCCTGGATCTTTGCCTCTATCAGTGCCAGAAGGCTGGCGTACAGGGGCGCCACGGCGCTGGTGCCGGCGATGCTTCCGTACGTGAAGCCTGTCTGTGGCCCACTGGTGGTCGCCAGAGTGGTTGTGGGCGTCCCGTAAAGGATGAGATTATAGCCGCTGAACGGGCTGGCGTTGCCTGAAACGTCAGGTACACCTCGGCCCACCGTCGTGCCGTCGTTCGCGGATTTGGGCACTCCGATGTTGTCCTGCCACGCAGGCAGCCCATAGACATCGCTCACGCCTCCGCCGGTGGTCCCGATGTCATTCCACGTTCCCTCCGTGAAGGTCGTGCCCGACACATTAGCGATATATGTACCACCACAGCATATCCCGCCGTACTCGGCCCCTGGATAGTCGATATGCGCTGATCCATTGCCGACGCCGTCGTCAGCGCCGTCGTCGCCCGACGCAAAGAATACGGTGACGCCCAGAGCGGCCGCGTCGTTCAGCGCGGTGACCATAGAGTTCCGGGCTGACCCCGTCCAGCCGTCTTCCGATCCCCCCCAGCTGCAGGTGATTATTGTTGGCGAATGTGTGGTGTCGTGCACCGCCTGGGAAACCGCATCCGCGAATGCCTGGTCGTTATTGGGTCCGAAGTACATCACGATGTTGGCTCCCACCGCGACTGAGGCGACCAGATCGATATCTAGCGCTACTTCGACGTCGGGGTTCTGCGCGAATGCGGGGACGTTGGCTGCGCTGCCAGCCGGTGAGTTCGATCCCCCGTCCACGCTCTGATCGACGATCGAGGGAGTTGAGATGCCGAGCGGCTGCAGGAATTTGGTGATGTCGGCCTTCGCATAGCCGCCACCGAACTCCAAGATCGCTACCGTCTGCCCGTTCGCGTTGTTGGTGGGAAAATTGTAAAGGGTCGCTACCTGGGGCGGCGTAAGCAGCGATGTGCCGGCCGGCGGAGGGTTATGCGGGGTGGTGGCTCCGGCGGCGATTCCCTTTGACCCAGCGTAATGAGGCCGCACGGCGCGGCGGTTGTCGAGACCCAGAACGCTCTCGACGATCGCGCCCAGTGCTTTCGGCACATATACCGAGCCTTCACGCCCCCGATAAGTTTCCGTCGACGATTTATAGCGGCCCAACTTCACGCCGAAAGCCGCCTCCATTTTCGTAACTGTGCCGCTGACTTTGACTGTTCGCTGACCCGCGCTCTGGTCAGTCACAGTGAGACTGTGCTCCGCGGCAAACGCGGTAACCGCCGCCAGGTCCTCCGCCGAGGCTCCATGGCGCGCGGCAAACTCCTCGCGGGAGAGGAACTTGCGCTGGTTCAACGGTATCTTTCCGAGTTCGTCCAGGCTGGGCATCGGCGGACCGTCCGGCCGCCGTCTCACCCGGATCGTAACCGAAAAGGACTCTTTTCGGTCGGCGTCGCCTGTGCGTATCGCTCCCCGGGCCGGCTTCCGTTTGCTACCGGAAATAGCTACAAAACCCTTCTGAACTGGCATGGAATTTTTCGCCTTTCAAAGTTGACTTCGGTTATCGGCCGTAACGCCGGCCCTTAACAATAGGTAGACGAGAGCTGCTCCAGTTAGAGGTGCCCAGGCCATGGGAAACCTTTGCGGTGGACGATCGGCGAGCTATGCCGGATGCCAACCAAACTCTCGCTGTATGCTGTAGCACGTGGCCGCTGGTGTGCGCTCAGCGTTAGGACTTCCACTCTTTAGGATAGAAAGGCTCCTAATCCCGGAAAAGCGCTACTCCACCTATTTCTTTCCAAGCAGACCCTAGATCCGAGATTACACCTTTCGCAATACGTACAATGACGTACGTCCCAGTAGGCAGAAACCGAGTCTTTCGTTTCCCATAGTTTCCCGGCCTCGAGATTGGTTGACAATGAGCCACCCCAAAATCGCTCAACCTGCCACTCTTTCGGGCAACAGCCCGTTACCTGGCTGCCCCGCGATTGTTAAATGGGGTGGTAGTTGTTCCAATTGGAAAGATTTACAGTTCGAGCAGACCGAAAGTTATGTAAGAACAATTCGGATTTAGCCGCACACCGGCTGCACAGTTGACCCGTCCCTATCCGAGGTGTTTTCAACTTGCTCTCCAACCAAACGTTTTATAAGCGATCGCGAATGAACCATCTGGGTAGAGATCGATCACATTGAATCCTTCCGAACAGCCCACCATCGGCCCTTTCCACCAATTACCACAAACCGCGCCTCCGTTGAGATAACAAACCCCATCGATCTCCATCCTCTCTTGATAGTGAACGTGTCCGGCGAGCACTAGCTTCACGTTAGCCTTAGAATTGCGAATCACATTAACTAGACTCTTGCCATTTCTCGAGACTAATGAAGGCCGACGCTGGAAATTCGTCCCAACAAATCTGGCAAACGCTGCCAATGTGCCGAAAGGGGAAACCGTCGGGACGTGGCCGGCGATGACAGTGGGTTTTTCGTTATAGGCCTTCAATTCGCTCTGAACAAAATCGAGCTGGTCCGCCTTGTACTCCGCGTAGTAGCTGCCGTCCGGATTTAGGCAGACATCATCGAGGATTATGAAACGCCAGCCCTGTTTTTCGAAAGAGTAATACAGCCTTGGCAGATCGAGACGCTTTTCAAACAGCCCCTTACCGAACCGCGGATCGTGTCGAGAAACACGCGGGTTCCTTGTGCCAACGAGGTCGTGATTTCCGAAAACGTAATGGGTTTCGATCGAATGAAGCGGTTTCCAAATGCCAAAGAAGCGATCGAGCAGTTTGTCCGCGGCGGGATAGTCCAGGTTTGGCGACGGATCTGTGAGATCGCCGCCACAAACGATCAGATCTGGTCGTGGTTGCAACTCCTTAATTGCCTCTACCGCTGCAGCGAGTCCTTCTTCCGAGCGTAAGGCGTCGTTCTGCATGAGGTGGGTATCAGCCGCGAAAACGAGGCGTAGTGATTCACTCCACGAAGTCCGGTCTGAAGAGGTCGTAGCGGCAGAAGCGCCCGTCGCCAGTCCCGCCGCAGTGATCAAAGAACGGCGCAGGAACTCTCGCCGAGTCACGCCAGTTCTGGTATTCATGGCTCCTTCCTAAGCGGTTTCATTTTACGGCGCAAGTAAGGCCGGTCGTCGGTGGTTTGTCTCACTCAGGTCCGAGAAGGGGTGACCGTTTTGGACGGCCGGGTTAATGCGGACGCAGTAAATACTGTCTGGGAAACCATGCTGACCACAACCTGGGATCGCCTTTTGGTCTGCACTGGTCGATTATTGACCTGTCCCTGATGCAGCCTTCCGCCGTAAGGTAGGGACGATGCGGGTCTCGCCAGGCTGCTTTCTTAGGGGTCGATGTCCTCCCAGAGCTCTACCTGTCCGAGTATGTTAATCAGTTCGGACGGGACGCACCACTCACGGTAATGTTTGCCCTCCTCGAGCAATTCGTAATCGGAGATGTCGGATTCGTCGGGGAGCGTGATTTTCAGGACTTGGCTCCCTTTCTCTCCTTTGCAAGCGACAGGAACGTCAGAAATGAAAACTCCCCGACAAACAAAGTTTTCGAGGCCGTACAAACGCTCCGCGTCTCTAAACCCGTAGCGCAGGACGGCCTCTGCGGCGTTCGTCTTATGGTAGAAGATCATCTGGCGTTTCCATCTGGCTCACGCTGAAACACTTCTGATATTTGTAAATTGCCAGAAAATCGGAAGTTCGCTATGGCCGGCGACTGGCGTCGTTGCGGTTTCTATAGTTCCGGTAGCGCAGCGCCAGCCTTCTGGAGCGCCTCAATCCCGACATGCGTGTAAAGCTGAGAGATTGCCTGTCCCTAATTGACAGAATTGCGTGGCCCCTCCGTAACGGGTTAGCGTCACAACAAGCCAGCTGTGAGATTGGAGGCTGCTTCGAGGGTCAACTGTGAAGCAGAGCCGGGCTTCATCCAGGTGAACCATGTGTCGTCGCCCAAAACGCCGTTTGGAGGCAGGCCGGCCCAGTTCTGCAATGCGCGTACCGCCGCGTCAGTTTTAGGACCGAAGATGCCGTCGATTGCACCGCTATACGGGGTAAAGTTGATTAGAAAGTCCTGTCCGGCCAGCACCTTCTGAAGCCAAGCTACAGCGGGTCCCAGGGATCCCTCTTTCAGCTCTGGTGATGCTTCGCGATAGCTGGGTAATTTCGCCCAGGTTGCCGGACCAACAATGCCATCGACCACCAGTCCATTTGACTGTTGAAAAGAATTTACAGAAGTCTCCAGGCTCGCATCGAAGACGCCCGTTATGGGACCGAATGGATTCCAGAGCAAATGTCGCGCGAGAACCCGCTGGAGACGTTTAACATCGTCACCTTTTGAACCAAGGCTAATCGTAGCAGGCATATTTATGGTTTTGAGTGATTACAGAGGAAGAGGGTTGCCGAAAAGTATCTTCCTATCTTTCAGGAAAGATCGCGAAAAACCCGATCCGCCTCTTTGTTTCAGCCAACCTGGCACATAACGGGTTTGGGACAATGCGTAGAATTACGTACTGATTGGGCGGATACGTCGATAACCGTTTCCTAAGCAAAATGCTATCGGCAACGCCGATAAATTCATCAGAAAGGGACGGCGGGCGCTAGGGGCCGCGTCTATACATTACACTGAGTCGTGAGCGGAAGATCAACCGCTTCTCGATACCGCGGTTGAGCACGTGATACCAGGTGCTGGGAAATCAATCCGCGTCGGCCACGCCATCCGTTTTTTCCACCACTAGTGGGCCTCAAACTCAAGCCATTTCTGTGTAATGTATAGACTTGACCCCTTTGCCAGCTACCCAGCCGCGACGATTATTCGCAAGAAGCATTGCTCCCCTGTAGCGTTTTACTTAACCCTTATTAGACTATCCTGAATGGGATCGTTTAGAATCGGATGGTTTAGGCTCATTGGAACGCGGCGAATGGATTCGTGCACTGGGAGAATTTCATTTGGACATAGAGTCAGGGGGATATCCTCTTTATCTTCGGCGCGCGTGTGCGGCGTCGGGCTGATCGCGGCCCGACTCGCCTTTGCGGGTCTGGCCTCAACCGTGCTCGCCTCCGAGCCCGATCGCCTCGTCCATCGCTTTCTAGCGATCGCTGTGTCTCCAGACGGTAGTGCTGTCGCCTCGGTCGAAGGCGATGCTCCGGTTTCGGGCTTCGAGCCGACGGTGCGCGATCTCGTGATCCGCAGCTCTGATGGCCGGACCAGCGTTACCGTCGCCCTGCCGTGCGGGCGGGTGGCCGAATGTTGGCCGTCATCGCCGGTCTGGTCGCCCGACGGCAAGCGCCTCACCTTTGCGCTGAGAACGCCAGGCAGCCATGCCCGTTCACTCTACACGGTCGATGCTGACGGTGGAAATTTGACTTGTCTGCTGCGATTCGACGGTACGATCTCGGATTTGCGCTATGCCAACGATGGGCGCCTCGCCATGCTCGCCACGGCAGGCGCCAATAAGGAGGTCGGCGCAACGCAGGCAGGCGCTGCGGTGACCGGGAATCTGGGCGGCGCCCCACTGGAACAGCGTATCGCAACGCTCGAAGACGGGCGGCTGAATTTCCTCTCGCCGCCTGATCTCTATGTCTATGAGTTCGATTGCCTGCCTGATGGCGGCTTCATCGGCACGGCCGCGCCGGGCGACGGTGACAACAATTGGTGGGTGGCGAAGCTTTACGCCTTCTCGGGGGGACAGGCCCAGGTGATCTTCACCCCGCCCGATGGGCGGCATCAGATCGCCGATCCGCACGTCTCGCCCGACGGGCGCCAAGTCGCCTTCATCAGCGGCATCATGAGCGATTTCGGCTTCACCGGCGGCGACGTCTATACCATGGCAGTGAGTGGCGGGGCGGCGACCGATATCACACCGGGGCTACAGGCCTCGGCCACCGCGATCGGCTGGTCTGGCGACGGTAGGCTGCTAGCCACTCTGCTCGCCGGCGACCAGACCCAGATCGTCGAAGTGGGCGCACCAGGGACGCAGAAGCGCCTCTGGAGCGGGACCGAATTGCTAAAAGGTATCGACTCGGGCCTGCGGTCCGGCTGGCCGTCGCCGGTGACGGCGTTCGTCCATGAAAGCTTTACGGCGCCGCCGCAGATCGAGATCGGGGCAATCGGAGGCTGGCACGACCTGACGCATGTCAATACCGGTATGACCGTGCCGCTGGAGAGCCAGAGCGTCACTTGGAAAAGCGATGGCGCTGAAGTGCAAGGCTGGCTGCTGAAGCCGGAGAAATCCGCTGGCAAGCTGCCGCTGATCACAGTGGTGCACGGCGGACCGGCCGGGGCCTGGCAGCCTCGCTTCAATGGCCCAGGCCTGCTCCGCGCCCTGCTGGAGCATGGCTATGCTTTGTTCCTGCCCAATCCCCGCGGCAGCTTCGGCCAGGGCGAGGTCTTCACCGCCGCCAATGTGCGCGATCTGGGGCATGGCGATCTGCGCGACATATTGGCCGGCATCGACGCGGTCGAGCGGGCGGCACCGATCGACGACGCGCGGCTAGGGATCGTCGGCGGCAGCTATGGCGGCTTCATGACCATGTGGGCGGTGACCCAAACGAACAGTTTCAAGGCCGGGGTCGCCAGCGCCGGCATCAGTGACTGGTTGTCCTATTACGGCGAAAACGGCATCGACCAATGGATGATCCCGTATTTCGGCGCCTCGGTGTATGACGATCCGGAGATCTACGCCCGTTCCTCCCCGATAAACTTTATCCGCAACGTCAAGACCCCGGTCTTTTCCTATGTCGGTGCCGACGACATCGAGTGTCCGGCACCGCAGACCCAAGAGTTCGAGCACGCGCTTAAGGCGCTGGGCGTGCCGACCTCCTATGCGATCTATCCGGGCGAAGGACACTGGTTGCGCGATCCAACGCATCTAGCCGATTCCGAGCAGCGGGCGCTCTCCTGGTTCGATCGGTATTTGAAGTAAGAGGGCAGAGAAGAAAGCGACCGGTCAGCTATTTGCGAACCAATAGACTGTACGCGTTCAAGCGCACCCGTTTACGCGACAACCAACACAGTTGACCTGTCCCCATTCAGAACCCTGCTGCATAGCGACAAGCTTGGGACCGCCAACAGTTGACCTGTCCCTATTTTTCGCTCTTTCGGTAAAGCCGCTGTACAACGCAGCGGATATATTCAACCGATTATGATTGTATGATGAGAGACCGTCTAGCACACGCTATTCAGCTCCGCGAGAAGGGACGAGCGAAGCAAGATCAATCCATTCTGGAGAAAGCACAAACACTCCTTTTAGAGTTGGTTGGCGCCTACCCGATGATGCCGAGATCAACTTTCAGATCGCCGTGGTGCATGACAATTTGGGACTGGAACGAGAGTCCGTTGCTTTCTACCTACGAGCACTGGCCCAAGGACTCTCCGGACCAGATCTTGAACGATGCTTGCTGGGCCTGGGTAGCACTTATCGGGTATTGGGCGAATACCAGAAAGCGGAGGAAACATTACGTCGAGGGGCCAAAGAATTTCCTGACAACCGGGCTCTCCAGGTCCTTCTTGCAATGACCCTTTACAATAGGCAGCAGCACAAGGAGGCGATGGAACTTGTTTTGGTCAATCTTCTGGAAACCACCGCGGACGAAAAACTTCAGTATTTTAAACGAGGTCTCTTGTACTACGCCTCACACCTTGATGAGACCTCGCAATGATAGGGATTGGTTGGCAGGCGGAAAGTGACAGCCAATGGGACAGGTCTCTGTTGATTGAAGAGTTGTCGGGAAAGGCGATCGATAGCCACGCTTTTACCAACTACTGACCTGTCCCCATTGGCGGATCTTTTGCGGCCACGAAGGGGGCTACCCGCGCTCAGATAGCGCTGTCCTGGTTACTGGCCCAGAAGCCTTGGATGGTTCCAATTCCCGGCACCACGAAGCTGCATCGGCTGCAAGAGAACCTCGGAGCCGCTGACGTCGAGTTGAGCGGTGAAGATCTGCACAACATCCATGACGCGCTTTCCGAGATCGAAGTGCAAGGCGCGCGTTATCCGGAAAGCATGCAGAAGTTGGTTGACCGTTCAGGAACGATATGATCGATAACATTAAGGACAAGGTTATCGTCATTGCCGGAGCGAGCAGCGGATTGGGAGCAGCCGCCGCCCGGCGTCTGGCCCGTGACGGTTGCCTTGGGTTCGTCCGACGTGGTGCAAACCGACGTAACCCGACCCGATGAGGTGAAACGCCTCGTAGATCGGGCTCTACAGACCCATGGGCGACTTGATGTGATCATCAACAACGCGGGGCTGATGCCGCTTCGCCGCTTGAGCGCTGCAAGATCGACGACTGGGATCGGATGATCGACGTAAACCTCTAAGGTGTGCTTTACGGGATCGCCGCCGTGCTGCCCCACATGATGGCGCAGTGGGACCGGACAGTTGACCTGTCCCTAGCGCGGTTCCCCTCGTTCTACCTTGCGCTGGCACCTGACAGTTGACCTGTCCCTATCCTAGGTGTTCCGCGAGAGGGCGAAGCATTTTGCTATGAAAGAAAGGTCAAAAGGGACAGGTCAATAGCGGTGCGGCTGGATAGCGACAACCTTGGGACGGCCAACAGTTGACCTGTCCCCATTTCAGAACACCGGCCGATTTTAGTCCAGGTTCTGAATTCTATAGCAATTATCATTTCGCGCCGTACAGTCAGGCGGTCGCGAAACATAAGGGGTCACCATGTCCGGTCGGCACAGTCTGACGAAATTCGTACTCGCATTTTCCGCCGCTTTGGCGCTTCCCGTCTTTGCGCAAGCAAGCACGGTACAGTACTCGTTGACCATACTTGGCTTAGTCCAACACGACTACTGGGAAACCGTTTTCATTCCGACCTCCATCAATGACAATGGTGTCGTCGCCGGTTACGCGCAGGTAAAGGTGCCCCACAATAAGCCGCTGCCGGTTCGTGGTATTCTATGGCAAAGTACGACCCACTACACCGTTTTGGGGACAATCTCGGAGAGCGGGTTTGACAGCGAGGCCACGGCGATCAATAACTCCGGAATCGCGGTCGGCTATTCGACGGAGCACATCGGAAGTGGCTATTTTCTGCGGCCTGTAATGTTCACCCCGAGCGGAGTTGTCGATCTCGGCGTTAGAAACGCGGAAGACGGCTATGCCACCGCGATTAATAATGTCTCACAAGTAGTGGGATACCTTTATTTTGATACACCCGTGCCGGCTTTTGAAGCCTTCCTCTATCAGAATGGACTATTGACGCCGCTTGGTTATCCCGTGCCTACGATCGGATACAGCATAGCATATGCGATCAACGATAGTGGTCTGATTGTGGGCGCCGCGAAGTTCGCGCTCGGCGATTTGCCCCATCCGGCCGGTTATGTCAATGGAGTTTGGAACGACCTGGGTACGCTGGGCACGGGCACGGATTTTCGTGGCTATGCTTCTTCGGTGAATGCTTCAGGGGCAATTGTCGGCTCCTGGAGTGACTCGGTTCAGACTAACCCGGGTGTTTTCCTGTATCAAAATGGTAAGATAGTCGACCTGAAGGCGCCCGCCGGGGCTGGCAATGGCCAGGCTAGCCCGGTGATCAACAATGCGGGTCAAATCATTGCTGGAATCTTCATCTATCAGGACGGCGTCTGGCAAGACATCCATAATCTGATGATCCCCAGGGGCGAGTGGCAGATTTCGCAGGCAACGGGGATTAACAACCAAGGTGTAATCACGGGCATTATATACGATGGAATTACCCGCGCTGGACTGTTTACGCCGGTTAATTCCAGTCAAGAACCAGAAGACCAGATCCGCAAATAAGGCTAAAACGAAGGGTTCCACTTCCAAATCAATGTTGGGCAACCCGGGTCGCGTCTAGATGGAGGTCAAAAGGGATAGGTTAATCATGGTGCGGCTGCATAGCGACAACTTGGGGCGGCCAACAGGACGGCGGGCGCTTGGGGGTCGCGTCTATACATTACACTGAGTCCTGAGCGGAAGATCAACCGCTTCTCGATACCGCGGTTGAGCACGTGATACCGAGTGCTGGGAAATCAATTCACGTCGGTCGAGCCATGGGCCTCAATCTCAAGCCATTTCTGTGTAGTGTATAGACTCGACCCCTTTGCCAGCCTCCTGGATCTTTCAGAAGCCCGAATGGGTAGAGCGGAATCCAGATATCGAGCGAGTTTTTGGCCGCTATCGCGCCACCGTTTTGATTTGGAACCCTAGTCTGCTTCCCCCTCTTCCTTTTAACGCTCTGGATGATGAACTCGCAACGATAAGAGTGTGTATTCAAGGGACAGGTCAATTATTCGAGACACTACCTTGCGCTGGCACCGGACAGTTGACCTGTCCCTATCCTAGGTGTTCCGTGCGGTTCCCTCTTTTGCAGCCGGAAGGCCACTGACAGTTCTAGCTTTCTCACCTGACCGGCTAGTAGCGAGAGAACTTCACAGATTGTCAAAACGTCGGGATTTCATAACCACGATGCTTGCCAGCTCAGAACTAGCCTTTTGTGGCTAGATCGCGCTTGCGCTCGACTTCCCTCAAATCTTCCAAACGCTCTGCAGGAAGACGCCGCGATGAGTGCCGTTTTTGCGCCGGTTGCGCTCGAAGAGTCTGATTCCAATCTCATGCTGAAGCGCTCGTATTTGAAGACTGAGTGCAGGTTGACTGAGATGACTCATCTCCGCCGCCCGACCGAAGTGCAGAGTCTGTGCAATCGAGAGAAATGACCGAATCTGACGAAGTTCAATTAGCTTATTATTTGAATTTCTTATTACAGAACACAAAACAAACAATTTCACTGATACGAAGCTAGGCAGGTAATTTCGAGATATGAAAAATCCAAGATGGATCGGCGATCGGAGGACGTTCCTGCGTGCTGGGTCTGCGGCGGTTGCAGCCACCGCGCTCGCCCCCACCGCCCTCGCCCGTGCGCCTCAATTGGGAAAGCAGGCGGAGCCTGGCTTCTACCGCTTCAAGCTCGGCACCATAGAGATCACCGTCGTCAGCGACGGCACGCTCGCGTTCCCGGCTGAAACGCTGTGGGGCGATCGGGCCGAGGACGCAAGAGGCCTGCTCACATCCACGTTCCACACGCCTCGCCCGGTGGGGCTGCAAATCAACACTGTTCTCGTCAACACCGGCGACAAGCTGGTGTTGATCGACGCAGGCTGCGGCTTCGATAAGTTCCAGAACACGACCGGCGGGTTGCTCGGCAACCTGGCCGTCGCGGGCTACGCGCCGGGCGATATCGACATGATCCTGTTCACTCACTTCCACTTCGACCACCTGTGGGGGATCAGTGACCGCGAGAACGCGTCGCTGCTGTTCCCCTCGGCTGAATTCGTCGCCAGCGAGACCGAGGTCGCCTTCTGGAGCGATCCCGAACTGGCCGGCAAATTGCCGCCTGCGCAGCAGCCGCGGGTTACCCAGACGAATCTGAAATTGGCCGGCTCCCGGCTGCACCTGATCAAGGCCGGGGCGGAGGTGGCGCCTGGCGTGACCACCTTCGACACCGGCGGTCACACGCCAGGTCACATCTCGGTCCACATCAGTTCCGGCAGCGAAGAAATGCTCCTCACCGGCGACGTCGTGGTCGACTCAGAGGTCAGCTTCCTGCATCCGGAATGGCCGTTCGGATTCGACATAGACGTGCCAATGGGAACTAAGACGCGCATGGCGTTCCTCGACCGCGCAGCAGCCGACAAGACGCTAGTCAGTAGCTACCATCTACCCTTCCCAGGCTTCGGGCACGTGGTGCGCGGGGGGAGCGCTTACCGCTGGCTGCCGGCAGATTGGCGTTGGACGACCTGACGGCCGCGCCGGGCCCGAAGGCGATCTTTCCCGATCAAAAGGGATGACACCTTCAAAGGCTTGATGGAGCGTCGTTGGCTAGCACGATGCGATAACGCGCCTTGCCGGAACGAAGGTGATCGAGCGCATCATTCACCCTCGACATCGGAAATGTCTCGGTGATGGGCGCGATGGAATGCCGGGCGCTGAACTCGAGCATCCGGTCGATGGCTGTCGGACTGCCGGTGGGTGACCCCGCAACGGACTTCTGGCCCATAATCAGGCCGAAGGCGGGAACTTGCATCGGTTCGCGGATCACTCCCACAACATGAAGGCGTCCCCGGGCCGTGAGCGTCTCGAGCAGACCAGGGACATCGATCGGTACATTGATGGTAGATATGATGAGATCGAGACTGCCGGCGATCTTCTGGAGAGCGCCATCGTGCTTCGTGTTATGGACGTAATGAGCGCCCAACAGGCGAGCCTCCTTTTCCTTGCTATCGCTCGTGGTGAAAGCGTGGACTTCGCAGCCCCATTTGTTGGCGAATTGCAGGGCCATGTGGCCCAGGCCGCCGATGCCGATTACCCCGACGCGCGCGGTCGAGGGAATGTTGTGCTGAAGGAAAGGCGCGAATACCGTGGTGCCACCGCAGAGGAGCGGACCGGTTTTCGCGAGATAGAGCGCGTCAGGTAACGGACGCGCCCAGGTCCATTGCACACGCAACCGATCCGAAAAGCCGCCGTGACGGCCCACCATAGTGCCTTGATTATTCGCGCAGAGATGGTGATCTCCGGACAGACACTCGTGACACGAGAGGCAGCTATAAGCCGACCAGCCAACACCGACACGTTGGCCGATCTTGAGGCCCTTGGCTTCTTCGCCGAGGGCGACGACGGTGCCGACGGCTTCATGTCCGGGAACGAACGGGAATTTCGACATGCCCCACTCGTTGTCGAGCATAGAGACATCAGAGTGGCAGATCCCGCAGTAAGAGACCTTGATTTCGACCTCTTCCGGACGGAGTTCGCCCGGGTCGAAGGTGAAAGGTTGTAGCGCAGAATGGGGCGTGGTGGCGGCGTAGGCGTGAAATGTGGACATAAGGTTCGTTAGGTTTAGTTTTGAAATTTTAGTACGATGGTAATGTTTCGAAGTACGGTGGATTTAGAAGGTAGAATTCATGTGGCCGGTAAGACCGGCTAGCGCGCTCTAGTGCTTACCTGCGGCCCGCTCTGACCGCACCTTTAGGGCAGCAAGCCACCAGTCATGCGCGTCATACATGGCTCTTGGCTGATCGAGATTGAACGCAACCGCGGAAGGGCCATTCTGCGTCTCTTCGGTTACGACTTCACAGCCGTAGCTTTTCTCAATGATCAGCCAGGTGTGGTAGGCGTGAATGCCGGTCCCATCTCCAAACCAGCCGAGACGTGTATTTGGAATGAATTCGCTTACGCGGCTATTGACGGGGAATCCGAAAGTCTTCCAAGTAAATTGGCTCGTCGGTCCGAGTTGGCCCTCATCGGAGTTAGTTATCTGAACATCGGCCGAATTGGAATACCAAGTTGGCCAGTCTTTCGCATTTACCAGATTCGACCAAATTACTTTGGCAGGAGCACTAATGAATATCTGGTTGTGAACGAAAGCATCGGTCTGTTTTGGTGAAAAGCCCTCCGGCCAGTGGATCAAATCACTCGCTTCATTGAGTTGCTTAATTGGTTTTTCCGTGGTGTCGCCGGCCTGCGCGGTCCTGGCCATGAGGCCGAAAAGGCCGAGACAGACGGCTACAACTAAGCGCCGAATATGGGTGGGATTCATAGTAGTCGATTTCCTTTAAGGTGGATGGTTGATGATTTGAGAAAGTCGTTCTCATCCGGCTCGGTCCCACAGCTCCCGCGGCACGGTGTGCAATTCAACGTTCAACGCCCGGCCAAGCGCAGCGCCTACTTTTATGGTGATACCAGTGATAGTGTACATAGTGGTTCTTCCTAACTGGGGTTAGCAATCAGCGGGTAGGCATGTGCAGCATTTATTGATGGGACCTAGGTCAAATTTTTTTGTTTCTTGCATGCCTCTTATTTGCAGCCGAATCATAAACAATTCGAATGTTATAACGCGATCGAATGAAACCTTTTTGTTATCACCCTTTCGATTTGCGACAGTTAGTGACCTTCGTGGAAATCGCCCGGGCTGGAAGTTTTCGGCAAGCGGCCAAAACGCTCCATATCGCGCAGCCCGCCTTGAGCCGGCAGATTAAACAGTTGGAAGCAGCACTCGGGATTTCCCTGTTTGATCGGGCTTCGCGCCGTCTGCACCTCACCATCGAAGGAAGAGAATTGGCCGGCCGGCTGCCGGCTCTCTTTTCCCAGATCGAGCATCTAACGGATGCGGTTAAGGGGGCGAATGCTGGAGGAACCAGCCACATGCGAATCGGTGATTGGGGCATGCTGACAACGGAGGTGATCGCCCCAACCCTGAGGCGCTTGCGTCAAGAATGGCCGAGCTTGCGGCTTTCATACGTTCAAAATACTTCGGAAGGCTTTTTTCAGGATCTAATTGAGAACAGGATCGACTGTGCTTTTCCCGCTCTGGAATCGAAAAGTAACGAACTGATCAGTGATAAGCTTTGCAGATTGGAAATCGGCCTGGTTCTGCCGCCGGGTCACCGGTTAGCCGGCCGGTCAGAAATTCGTCTTGAACAACTAAGAAACGAACGCTGGATATTGCCGCCGCGCGAAGCGAATCCGGTTCTGTACGATGAACTGATTAGCTGTTGCCATAAGGCCGGATTCACGCCCGATGTAGTCGCTGAAATGACGCAACGGCCCAGGGTCGTTGCGCAGGTCGCATGCGGCATCGGCGTCGCCACTTTGGTCAAAACGATGGCGCACCTCTGCATTGGCGGTACAACCTTTCATCGCTTGATCCGGCCAACCCCGATGCTCGAATGCTATCTGGTTTATCGCAAAAGTCCTTCATCGCCGCTTCTAAAACGTTTCATTTTGATCTGCCTGGAATTGGCCAAAAATTTTCCGCAAGGAAACGATAAAATTGCCAAAGGGGCATAACCTGAAGGTCGCGGGTTCAAATCCCGCCACCTCAACCAAATTCTGGGATAGGCAAATAGGGTGTGACGCAACAACGGAGATGACTTAACTCCATTGGGCGACGACGATGCCGACAGCTTCATGTCCGGGAACGAAGGGGAATTTCGACATGCCCCGCTCGTTGTCGAGCATAGAGACATCAGAGCGTCTGCTAAGGGACAGGTCAGCTATTTTGCGAATCAATTGACGGTACGTGTTCAGGCGTACCCGCTTACGCGGCAACCAATACAGTTGTACCTGTCCCTAACTGACAGAATCCTTGACCTGTCCCCATTCAGAATCTCTCTAACTGACAGAATTCCATCAACCGAATTCGAGGCGAAAGTCAACGAAATCGCGGACCGGCACGGCAAACGGGATGAAGAAGATCGGCGGCGCTAAATCGGGGGGGTGGCCAGGAACGCGGTCCGGAAAGGCACATCAGGCTTTGCTGAAAGCGCTCGAACAGGGCGTCCCTTTGAGAACCAGCCGAAATGATCCGCACAAAAGAAAATCGCAGACCTTTAGAGCGTTTTCTTTCGGACGGGAGAGGTTGAACCTACGCAAGCTAGGAATAAAACGGGGGGATACGGAGTCATATCAGTGGAGGCGGTCCAGTACGCTTGCGCCTCGACTGGCAGTGACGCATCGCTGAATCGTTTCACGATGGACGCACCGCGCCGGTTCCCATCGTGGGAATTTCCGGCTCGGCGATAGGGGGGAGTTACATTTTTGGCAAAAACCCCAGAAGGCTGCCAGTGGCTTTCTCAACGGAGCTTAATTCTATTATGAAAGCGTCAGCTGTCTTACGCTGGCTGGTGCCGGCGGCCCTGGCTGCATTGTTGGCGATTCCGGTGCAAACTGCGGGTGCGAGCCCGATGGGCGGGGGACACGGGATGGGAGGCATGCATATGGGCGGCATGGGCAGAGGAGGGTTTGGTGGGCGAGGGATGGCGATGCGCGGTCGCTCGGCAATGTCATCTCGTTTCTTTGGTTCTAACAGAATGAACCACTTTGCTAGTCATCAGAATCTCGCGTCTAGAAACCACGACCGGCTCCATGACCATGATCAATTCGTGGACCGACGTGACCGCTCCCTTGATCGCCGGGATCAATTCCGCGATAGCCACGGTCTGCCGGACCGGGGCGTTGACCGCGCAGACCGGGCAGTCGATCGGGCGGACCGGTTCCGCGACAATCATTTTAACGAGGAACGTTTTGAGCATCGTTTTGGCGAGGAACGTTTCGAACATAATTTCTTTTTCCGGCATAATTTTTTCGTCGGGTTTAACTTCGGCGCGTTTGGCTGGTGGCCGGGGTGGTGGTGGGCTGGTCCTTGGTGGTGGGGTTGGGATGGATGGGCGTACCCATATCCCGACTGCGGTTACGGCGGCGGTTACGGTACCGCCTGTGATGACCCTCCAGCGAAGGATTCGCAGTACGGATCTCAGGAATACTGGAACGACATCGCTATGTCAGTGCAGTCCAAACTGGCTGAGCAATCCTACTATCACGGGGCAGTCGATGGCGTGATCAGTTCCGATACTCTGCAAGCGATCCAGCAGTTTCAGGCGGACCATGGACTAACCGTCAGTGGGAAGATTGACCCCAAGCTGTTGGACACCCTTGGCATCGAGTACAACAAGCAGAACGAACAGCAAACCGCTGACACCAATAAGAGCTAGACGCCTAAAACAGTAGTTTAAAAATCAACCCGATCAGGCCTGACGATAGACTGTGCCGCTTCCCGAGCATCTTGGCGCTTAAGATCCCTTACAGGCTTTTCTGGATGCGCTGAATCGGTTGCTGGCTCCCTCGTGAACAAGATCTATCGCAAGGCCGCAGATTAGTTACCGGCGTTGTCGGCGATCACGGCGTTAGCGGCGCTATTTTGTCCCCGGCGGGAATCGAACCCACATTTAAGGTTTAGGAAACCTCCGTTCTATCCGTTGAACTACGGGGACGGGCAGGCGCTACGCGCATGACCAATAGCCAATAGCCGATAGCCGATAGCCGATAGCCAAGCGCTTCGCGTGGCGGGAACGATAGCCGCAGTTCGCGAATGATCAATAGCGCAGGGGAATCGGCGGGAGGGCGACGGGGCGAAAGGGCGATCGACTGCCACGACGCCGGCTGAGTGGCGATTAACGGCATGCTTGACGAGCCGCAGGCCCCTTGGGCGGATTTAAGTACTCAGGCGTCGGTCGTGAATTCGGCACGTTCGGGTTGAGGCGTTTCTTGAACCACGGCCTTCTTTGAGTCAGCCTTGATGACGTGCCAATACAAATCAAGAAAGGGACTAGCTCATGAGCAAACACATTACCATCTCACCCGATGAGGCCGCAGATCGCCTCGCTATCCGAGAGCTTGTCGACGGCTATGCACACTGCGCCGATCGCCGCGATGCGGAAGGCCAGATGGCTCTGTTCACTGTGAACACCCACTTTGTGGTGTACATGAACGCCAAAGACCCGAAGCCCTCAATGGAGTTGCATTCGCGTGACGCGCTGGCTCCCGTCTTCGCTGACCTCAACAAATATGACGCTACCACGCACTTCGTCGGACAGAGCACAATCTTCACACTGACAGGGGACGTGGCCACCGGAGAAGCCTACTGCCTGGCTCATCATGTCACCGTGGACGGCGGAAAGCGACGATTGATGGTGGCCTCACTTCGTTACCTCGACACGTTTGTGAAGATGGACGACACCTGGCTGTTTGCGGAGCGCCTGCTCTTTGTTGACTGGCAGGACGAGCGCGCATTGTCATAGCAACGACATCGGTGAAGGCACGTTGTGGGATTAAAACATCGGTATTTCTTATAAGAAACCCAATGGCGCGGGTGAAGGGAATCGGACCCACGTTCCAATAGCCAATAGCCAATAGCCGATAGCCAAACGGTTACGCTGTCACCAGCTTAAGCCAAAAGTCAGCAAACTTGGCGCCATCGACTCGCGTGACTACTTTCGTCGGCTTGCCGGCCGGATCCACGCGCTGGCGGAGCCAGCTTTCTCGGATCTCGGATACGACGGGGATTTCCTCGATTTCAACCCCATCTTTCCACCCAAGCGCGATGGCGCACGCGAGAGGGTCATGCTGGAAGTTGATGGTGTCGTCCGGTAAGCCGTGGCAAGTCTGACCGAATCTGGTTTCCATCCGATGTTCCTCGGCCCAGGCTTCGGCTTGTCTCGCGATGAGTTGGCCAAGCGGTCCCGCTTGCCGGAGAGCAGGGAGATCGACTCTTCGCAGCCAGGTCTGGAGCGTAACGGTCATCGGCACTAGAAGCGGGTTTGCTCGCTCAAGAACCAGCAGCGCCGATTGGGCGTCAATCTGCATGTTCCAATCCATGGTGTAATCCCACTGAGGAAATCCATCAGGAACCGGGAATACGTACCCGCCCATCAGACAGAGATTCGCTTTCTGTAGAGAACCGGGGTTGCGCTTTTCTAATAGAGCAAAGTTTGTGTATGCCCCGATCCCGATGATGAGGTCGCCGTTGCTGATGCTTTCCTGGAGTAGATCCAACGCTGCATCGATTGGACCTGGTGCAGGCGGTATCGGCTCCGGCCAATACCGGCTCTCATCCGGCAACGCCGAGTAAAATCGATAACAATCCAAGGAAGCATCGGCTCCAGCCGCGACGGGAATCCCTGGTTTGCTGGCCAAATTGAGGGCGTAGCGAAAATAACCGGCGCGGGTACCGCGATCGTCTTGATTTGTGGTGACGGCTGAGAGCGCAACCCCAGGCCACTTGGAAAGCATCGCGAGGGCACAAAGGTCGTCAATATCACCCCCGAGATCCGTGTCGAGATGCAGTTTTGTCATACGGCCGCTGCCCAAATCCCTTCACACAGAAGGCCACAAAGGACACTAAGACGAATTTTGGATACTGACGATATCGCATCGCGCTCGCCGATACGCCCAAACGCCCAAACGCTCATACGCCGATACGCCTATTGCGATCTTCCCGCTTTAACGGGTCCACTTTTGCAGGTAAAAACCTTCTGCTTTGTCAATGGTTTCAAATGTTTTCGCATCAACTCCACCGACATTATGGAGACTGTCGGGGTTCCCAAGGAAATAGAGATGATCATGCTGGCGGAGGACGGTTTCCGGGTCGATTTCGTCAGTGAAGGTTTCAAATTTGCCGGTGAAATCATCGAAAAATAGGACTTTCGGATGTTTGCTAGCTAAGAGCGAGCTAAAGGCTCGGCGAGCAAAGACATTGCCGTAGCGCATCGGGAACTCTGGTGAATCAGAGAAATAGTAATCAACTCGCACATCATTCTGGGTAATTTGCTCGGCGTGCTTGTAAAGCCGGAGTAACGCAGCGTTTCGATCGTGTATTTCTCTGTAAGTTCGCGGACCGAACTCGGCGAAGCTCGTGAATCCCGCAAAGAGCAAACCAAGGAGCGTGACCCATCCAGCCACTATTCTGATGACGCCACCCTTAGCAGTCCGGATAACGCAGAACAAGATGACCAGACTAAGCCCTGTACTTATACAGAGTGGTATCAAGTAGTGGGTTGCTGGATGTTTGGCGACCGCTAGAAATGAAAGGACTTGCAGTCCGAGCAAGCCGAGCGCAGCTCGCCACGATAGGGCCGGTAAGCGGATCTCAGAGCTGGCTTTCGGTAACAATAGGATTATTACCCCAGCGCCGGCCAGCAGGGGGATGGCCAGAAGCAGCGGTTCGGCTCTTAGCAACGATAGGATCGCCGCGCTATAATCGGCGCCACTGGGAAGTCCTATCGCACCGGTCCCATACCTGCCGGTGTGAATAAAGAGGCTGACAATCCAAGCAGCCAATCGGCCTAATTTGGAATAATTTGCAGGAGAGCGACGGCTAGACCCAGGACAAAGCTCCCGGCGAAGGTCGTTGCGTTTTTTACCGTTCAACAACAAAAAAGTGAAAGTAAAATCAGCGGAGAAAAAGTAAGCTTAGTCACAACTCCAAGAGCGCACATTAAACCGGTCAAACCGGCAATGACTGGAACCCGGAATACCCGCAGCGATGCGGGATCCTTCGATCTCGGCCCATCCAGAATGCAAGGTCTAAGTCCTTCGAGCTCGACCACGGAGCGATCAACAAGGAACAAAGACGAACGGTGGCAATGCTGAACGGCACGACCATCATATCGGACCCGAAAAACAATTGGTACGAGAGCAACCCCTGGTAAAACAGGCTGGGCCCCTGGATTAACAGTCCGATCTGATAATTCCTGAGTGCTAGAGCAGTAACCCAGGGGAAAATCCAGAGAGTGATAGCAGCGAATAACAGCAGAGCCCCACGTATTTTTCGCAGATATTTTTCCGGGTCCTGGATTACTGCCGCAATTAAATGTTCTTGAGATTTTGTCGAGAAAGCCCGCATTACAATCGCGCCAAAAACCTCAGTGGTAGTTCCGGGATGATCGGTATAATCCGGTGCCTGACCGTCAATCAGCAAAAGCGAGTTGAACAAGTATGCATATGGATTTTCAAAGCTGTACTGTAGCCATTGCGGGCCCTTCGCTTTTGTCCATTGGGCGACCGTGATAAAAAACAGGATGGATTGCTTTGCGAGATTGGTTAGCACGTGGCCGGGTGGGGTTTTCGATGAAGAGGGTACAACCTAACTCCTGAAGAACGATGGTCGTTTCGTACCAGCGAACACCGTGAGCGATGTTGTTCGCCAGGTCCCAAGCGATGTCTTTCGCCTTGCGTAAAGTTCTCGCTTTAACGTTGCCGATGTACGTCATGCGAGGCGGATGCAACGGGATGTTTTGTAAGGTTTGTAGCAACGCGTCTGAACCGCTTTCTTGCCCGGTTACCAGAACGCCGTGTTTTGCGTTGCGCGGTGGCAGACACCTCGCTGGTCCCCATGACCCGGGAACAGTGGCAGTCTGATGTACAACCCTTCAACAGTCGTCGCGGTTTGCGAGGCTTCTATCCCGAGCGCCTCGCAGATTGCAAGTGACCGCAGCACATTTTTGGTTTGCCAACGTACTGTGGAGCGAGCCTCCCTCAGACAAGATGACATTGTGATCGATTCTTGCCGGGGCTGGCATGCATCCAGCTATGCCACGCCTGCAGAGAAAGCCAAGTAGTAGCAGTGAGACTGTTTTCCGCGATCCTCTCAGCCGAAAGCAGTGAGTAGTTAACAGTAATAGCGCTTTTGTTGTTCATCTACCTATTCGTTGCTCTGGTCCGGCCAGAATGGTTCTAAACCAGCCAAATATTTGCTTAATGGGATCGCTAATAGTGTCGTAACGACAAGAATCGAAATCGGTAGAAGCCACATAATGTTAACTCTTTTAAGGTCGACGGTCTAATAAGCAGGCGTCTTCATCGCTGCCAGTTCTGCGGACCGCTATTGAGTCGAGACGAAATCTTGCAGGCCAATGCATCCGCTGCGTTTGGCGGCTTAGCCGGTGAGAAGTTCGTCAATGTACTGGAAGTCAATTTGGAACTCTGCAAACGGTATGGTTTCCCAAAGTAGCCTAAATCTTTAAAGGGAGCTCCAAAGCCTCCGAAACCTTTCTTCGAACAAGTAGAGCAGCGGATGATCTGACATACCACAGAACGCTTCTGCTTGGGGAGCCTGCGTCGCTCACAATCGGTCATGTCTGGCATGGTCGAATGAGCGACGCGGGCTAGGGAACCAACTCGCAGCTTGCGAGCTATGGCGCTCGGCCGTACTCACAATATTCGAGTCATCTCATCTTTGCTTTCCTCAACGAATCTGGCAGCCCGCTTCGCGGACTATCTTGCTTTACTGGCAGAAATGGGACGCGATCCCGCCCAGATTTACGCGCGATTAAACAATCTTACTCGCCGATTTGGCATCAATGCCGATGCGCTATCGGAAATCGTTTTTCAAGGTGAGGATCTTCGGCTGGTCCAATCGACTGCCGCTATAACCAGGTACCGCACCGCGTTGACTTCTCTGCTCAAGAAGGTGCTTTCGTTGATAAAACTCACTAGCAGAGGTCATCGTGAGGAAGAGCACTAAGCTATCTATTCCGACGCCCGCGCTTACGTGTCGTGTCGGGCTGCTTGTTGGACCACGTACAAAAGGGGGCTCTCGGCCAGGGCGATGCTCTTCACGTCGGGGATCGATTGTTTCGCGAGATTGGTTAGCACGTGGCCGGGTGGGGTCTCGATGCAGAGGGTACAACCTAACTCCTGAAGAACGATGGTCGTTTCGTACCAGCGAACACCGTGAGCGATGTTGTTCGCCAAGTCCCAAGCGATGTCTGCTGCGTTGCGTAACGCGCGTCCCCTTACGTTGCCGATATAAACCATGCGAGGAGGGTGCAACGGGATGTTTTGCAAGGTTTGCAGCAGTGCGTCTGCGACCGGTTGGAGGAGGGGGGAATGAGAAAGCACGGCTACATCCAATCGCTCTGTCTTTCGTGCGCCCGCTTGTAAAGCGGCACGGGAGACTTTTTGCATCCCATTCAAGGAACCGGAGATGACGATCTGTTCGGCGGAATTTACGTTCCCAAGGTATATCGGGTCGGCGGGCGTCTGTGCTTCAGCGATCAAAGCGGCGACTTGATCCTCTTTCAGCCCGACAATTGCCGTCAGCCCATAGCCTTCCGGTGAGTGTTGTTCCATCAATTCGGCCCGTTGTTTTACAAGTCGAATAGCGTCGGACAGCGTTAGAACCCTGGCGTGAACGGCGGCTCCAAATGCTCCAACCGATAGACCGGCTACCGCTTCCGGGATCACTCCTTCGGTTTCCAGGGCGCGGGCGGCGCCAACGCCGGCTGTTAGAAGCGCGAGTTGAACAGGTACGGTCGAACGCAAGGCTTCGGACGAATCCAGTGTGCGTACGTCGTAGCCGAGTTCTGCACTTACTTCTTCGAGGGTTTGCCGGACCGCAGGATGATCCGGTAAACGGTCCAGCATGTCCGGCGTTTGCGATCCTTGACCAGGGAATAGTAGGGCGACCACATTAGTTATAAGTTATAGGTTTTAAGTTCTAAGTTTTACGTTGTCGCCACGCGACTTATCGAACGCGCATCATTTTCGCTGGTAACCTAAAACTTAAAACTTATAACGTAAAACCTACAACTAAAGGTTCCACGGATCAGCGCCAAGAATCGGGCCGGCAACGGTACGGAGCAGAATCGTTTTGGTTGGCGAGGTTGCGTATTCCGTTAGAGAAAAACCGCACATCGGAGTTTCAATCCTGATATCGACTTCTACCTCTAGATCATTGGCGGCGGTGAGTAGCCGTTGAGCATTCCTACGCGACAAGGGTTCGTCTGCATAAATGACAACGTCTAGATCGCTTTGCATCGTTGTGGTTTGCTTTCCTGTAGCTACCTCAAAACCAAGGCTGCCAGCCGGTCCCCAGGGGTAAGTGAGCCATCGCCAAGCTTTCATCAATGATCGCAACGCGCGGCGAGCAGGGGAGGCGTTTCGGTCGTTCACGGTGTTAACCCGGGTTAATAGATCCATCGGTTTAACGATTTCCTGGATAGCGTAACGTGGATACCAAGCCGCCCATCTTTGGAAACGTTGGGGTCCACGGATACCGATTGGCACCCAGCTCTCGGTAATCACGCCTCGGCGGACAACGACAAAGTTTGTTTCTTCAAGTTCTCGCCTGACCGATGCCGGGACGCTCTCATTGAGCGGGCTGTTGCCGAATGAGATCGCGGCGGTATCAATCTTGACCAGATAATGAGGACGAATCGACCGAAAGTTCATTCCATGTCCCAACGATTAAAAATCCACAGTCCCGAAATTCACGGAGAAAACAAATAGCCGCGAAAAGGCACAAAAAACGCAAAAAAAACGGACCAAAAAGAATCTCACGCGAAGGAGCAAAGGTAAAACGAAGAATGGAATAGCCGCAAAAGATCGCAAGGATCGCAAAAAAAACGGATCAGAAGATCCTCGGGTAGATCATACAGGTTTTAAGAGTTTTGAAGCAAAACCTTGCACCGCGGCCCGGCAGGGAAATCGGAATGCAATCGAAAACCGGATGTAAGATCCACAGATTTCACAGAACCTGTCGCGCCATAGCGGAGCGGCGGCGGGTTACGCAGATTAGAAGAGGGTTGGTCTATTGGTTCCACTGTTCTTGCAGGCGGGCTCGGATCAGGCGGGAAGCCTTGCGCGCGGTCTGTGCGGCTTCGGATTCGAAGCGGCTGCGGAGATCGGTTGGTCCTTTGCGTGCATCTGCAATGGCGTCAACTATGGCGTTGCGTACCAGCGAAATTTCTTCAGTTGATGGAGCTTCCGGATTCGACGCGTGCAGCAGTTTATAAAGCAGGCCGAGTTTAGCGTAGTCGCGCACGTCGTAAGAAAGCGGGGTGACGGTTTGGGCGAGGGTTTCCAGTTGGGCGACTGAACGCCGGGTGATCCGGGCGGCAGCTTCTTTGTGCATCGCGTGGATCAATACTTCGTTATCATCGAAAGCCAGCAGCCGGTTAGCCTGGTATCCATGGGTGAGGAAGCCACCGGAGATCGCTTGGCCCACGATGAGGGTGATTACCGGATGACCGGCGAACCGGGCCGTTGCGTAAGCGTCTGCAGAGGTAGCCGCGGCTAGATGAATACCGGCGATTTCTTCGCGCCGCCCGTAGGCTTGGCTTTTTACGTCGACGATCGCGATGATCGGGCGTTTGTTGTTGCTCTGGTCAGCAGCGATGACTTCGCGGATTCGAGCGGCTAAGGTGTAGGCTTGTTCTAGGCCCACCTCGCCATGACGCGAACAAGGGAACCGGCTGTTTGGGTCGGGAACGACGCAGAGAAATCGGGCGTTGTCATGACCGATTAATGCGTCAGCGGTTAGTACTGAAGGCGGATCACCGGGCATAATTCCGTCCTGTCCGGTTAATGCTTTGAACCAGATTCGTCCGCGGATTCCAGTGAATTTGCTCATAAATGGTTCTCCTTAAGAAAATGGCCGCAAAAAGGCACAAAAAGCGCAAAAAAATAGGACATGGGGACTCTTTAGGTGCGATCCGCCTTCGTTTCGCTTCCTCCTTGGTTCGGGGCGGTCGGCCTCGCAAGCGAGGCAGCGCTCCAGGAATGCAGGTCCTTCGGATCCCATTGTCTGGAGGGATCGAGCGCAGTGATTCGGGATCGGTACAGGTCGATTTGTTCGCTCCGATGAACTGTGGGAACTCCTTTTGCGATCAGTTCGCGGACGGTTTTGATCATTTGGTCGGTATCGTCATCGACCAAAACATCGACTAGACCTTGATCGTAGCGCTGTTGGCCGCCGAATATTGACCAGATGAGAGAACGATCGCTGGCATCGAATTCGTCTGTGCCGGATTCTTCTTCGATCACTTCCGGACCATTGAGCCCGAGACGGCCTTCCGGGGTCATCACGATGTAACTCGAGACACCGGCAGCTAATGACATTCCTCCGAAGCAACCGACCGGGCCGGCGATCACCGAGATCACCGGAGCATACCGGCGGAGCGCAATGATTGAGGAGATAATTTCTGCCACCGCAGCTAAGCCGAGGTTCGCTTCTTGCAGACGAACACCGCCGGTTTCGAGAAGCATCACGGCACTGGTGGGTTTGCCTTTTTCGTTATCAATACGAGCCAGATCAAGCGCGGCCGTGAGTTTGGCTCCGGAGACCTCGCCGATGCCGCCTCCTTGAAAAGCGCCGCTAAAAGCGATCACCACTGTCTCATTTCCGTTGATGGTTCCTCGCATCACGATACAGCCGTCATCTGCCTGAGGTGTTACTCCCTGAACGGATAACCAAGGTGACTCGATCCGATCGAAAGGACCGGCTAGTTCACGAGCTGTCTCTGGATCGAATAGGCTCTTAGCGCGTTCGCGGGCGTTGAGTTCGATGAAGCTGCGTCGCTGGAGATAGTCTCGGGAAAGGATGGGAGCAGACTTCGCCCCGTCTCCTCCTTTAGCTATGTCGGCTAAATTATTCATGGTTCGTTGGCCTCCACTGCTTGTTGAAGTCGCAGATACACAGCGCCGGGCGTAGCTCCGGCGTCGTTGATTTCGATCCGGACGGCGCCGTCGTATTGACCGAAGAACCGATCTAAAACCGCCTTCCAGGTCTCTTTGAATCCATCGACACTGGTCCGGATGCGGACCGATGCCGTCGTACCGTCTATTGGTTCGAGTAAGACCTCCAGGTCGCCAGAACCAACCACGCCAACGTGCGCTCTTCTGGGCGCTTTCCGTTTGGCCGGATAGTTAAATTCGAATTGTTCCATAGAATTTTTAGAGAAGGACACAAAGTTCACGAAGGTTTGATATGGGATACGGCCAACAGTTTTTCGAGTTTGGCCTCTTCAACGGATTCCAGCGAGGCTACTCGTAGACCACCTTTCGCGGTGCCGCGACACAGCTCCGTAGGAGCGAAATCTTTATAGCTTGGATTAAACAAAACGCGACTAGCTCCGTTAGGAGCGACATATAAACGGGATGTTCGTCCAAGCTGGTTTAGCTCAAGATCAGATGTCGCTCCTAACGGAGCTGGGCGCGTTTTTGTCATTTTTTTCTATAAAGATGCGGCTCCTACGGAGCCAACCCAGGTTTGATCCCGTTCAATAGCATCCAGAAAGAGAGTACCTGCTAACAGATCGGCGCTGCCGCCGGGCGACACGCCTAGGTCGAGCAACCGGGTATCCAAGGCGTATAAATGCTTACGGCCGCTTTCTGAGTTGGCGCCGCCGGCCGCGATAACCGTTGCTGCTCCCTGTTTGGCAGCTTGCAAGGCGAGCGTGCCGCCGCGGTACAACAAACAGGTGTCATCCAGATGAGCCATGATGTTCAGCAGGGCATCGAGGCGGGCGATCGATTCGGGCGCACCCGCACCGCGTCTGGCACGCAACACCGGCAGTCCCACCTCGATGATGTGCGGGAAACCTTTGATGGCTTCGCCACGCGCGCCTTCGACGCCGAATTTTTCTGCGACGATCTGGCCGTGGGACTGGAGCGCGTTTGGCGTTTGGCGTTCGGCGTTTGGTGCGGATTCATACGAATCGTCGAAGGAAGCGATTGCGGCGGCGGTTCTGGCTATCGCGACGGGATTTACCTTTCTGCTGCGGGTGTTGTGGCTCCGGACGAGCGGGAGCTCGTCCCTACCGGTTATGGCTGCCGCGGCTGTCAGTAGACCTAACGTCCAAATGGCGCCTTTATGGGTGTTGCTGCCGTTGGTGGCCCGTAGCATGGCGTTTTCTGCGGCTCGGCCGGTGGCTGCGAGGGCTGTTCGGAGATGGGCACTGGGACGTTCGTTCATGGATTGAAAGGCCATGCGGCGGATGAACGGTTCGATCGCGAAAGCTGACCTTTTCATCAAGGCGAGAGATAGATCGGTGTGTGATCCTGATCCACGGCGATCGACTAGTCCTGGCTTGGGGGTGAGTTCTGCTTCGGCGATTAGCGCTTGCCTGGCGAGCGTAGCGAGTAGCGCAGAAAGGTCTGGGGGTGGCGACCCCTCATCGGCCTCGCGACTTGTCCTCCGTAGCCACACCTTCGACCCTGGCGCGTCCTCAATGTCGGCCTCGCAAGCGAGGCGCGCTCCAGGGGTGGCGTGTTTGGTGAAGGAGGAAGCGAGGCAACGCTCCATGGGTGGCGACCCCTCATCGGCCTCGCAAGCGAGGCAGCGCTCCACGGGTGGGCCGATTCGTGTCAATTCGCGGTCCATTTTTACCAGCTCTTGAATCGTGATGGGGGGGTATAAAGGCCGCCGGACCAGGCAACCAGATCTTCGATACTGCGGGCAGCCAACAACGACCGGTTGGCTTGCAGGCGTTGCACGCCGATGTCTTCCGGGTAAGCGACAACTCCTTTTTTGCGAAGAGCCGCTGTCTCGCTTGGTTTGGCTCTAAGACCGATCGGGCTTACACCAGCGACCGCGGCAAGTGCGCGCCGGCGTTCTTCTTGGCCCTCCGCTTTGTAAAGGTAGGCGATGCCTTCTTCCGTGACGACATGACTCACATCGTCGCCGTAGATCATCACGGGAGCGATCGGCATCCCAGCTTTCTTCCCGACCTCTACCGCGTCCAGTGTCTCAACAAAGGCCGGTGAACCTCCGCTATGAAAGGTTTCGACGACTTGGACGACTAGCTTACGTCCGCGGACAATGGCGCCTGGGGTGGAGATCAGATCGAGCCAAGCTGGTGAGCTGTGGCGTCTACCATGAGGATCGTGTCCCATGTTGGGCGCCCCGCCAAAGCCTGCTAATCGCCCTTTCGTGACCGTGGAGGAATTAGCATCTGCATCCATTTGCAGGGTCGAACCGATAAAGGCGTCGATTGCGTATTGGCCGGCGAGCTGGCACAGAACCCGGTTGGAACGGAGCCGGCCGTCTCTCCCGGTAAAGAAAATGTCAGGGCGAGCAGCGATGTATTCGTCCATACCGATCTCGCTCCCGAAACAGTGAACACTTTTTACCCAACCGGTCTCAATCGCCGGAATGAGGGTTGGGTGCGGGTTCAACGCCCAGTGCTGACAAATCTTGCCCTTGAGTCCCAGCGATTCGCCGTAGGTGGGCAGAAGCAGTTCAATCGCCGCAGTGTCGAAACCGATCCCGTGGTTCAGTGATTGGACGCTATGGCGTTCGTAAATCCCGCGGATGACCATCATTCCCATCAGAATTTGTAGGTCGTCGATCTTGCGGGGATCCCGGGTAAACAACGGTTCCAAGGCAAACGGACGGTCAGCCTGAACGACTACGTCTACCCAGGACCCGGGAATATCAACACGTGGCAATGAGTCAGTAATCTCGTTGACCTGAGCGATTACGATTCCGTCGTGAAACGCGGCTGCCTCGACAATCACTGGCGTATCTTCAGTATTCGGTCCGGTATAAAGATTGCCTTGCGCATCCGCTTTCTCAGCGCATACCAGGGCTACATCCGGGATGAGATCGATCAGCAATCTGGCATACAGTTCGACGTAAGTATGGATGGCTCCGATTTCGATTTTGCCATCTTCGAGCAACTGGGCGAGGCGCAGGCTTTGCGGACCAGCAAAGGAAAGGTCTACCTTTTTAGCGATGCCCAGCTCAAAAAGCGTGAGGTGTTCTGGGCGACTGACGCTCGATATGATGAGATGCAAATCTCGCAGCTTTTTCGGATCGACCTGTGCCAGCGAGCGAGAAAGGAAGTCGGCTTGTTTCTGGTTGTCACCTTCGAGGACGACGCGATCTCCGCTCTGAATAAGTAGTTCGAGCGCATCGATAATTTTTTCGGGAGACAGGATCGGACCTTGCAGCCAAGGCCGGATGCTTTCGAGGCGACGACGCTTGGCGTCTCGCCGGGTCGTCCAAGACTTGGGCGCCGACTGCTGAGATTGATTATCCATGATTTTCTCTAACCGCGAATGGATCCGCCGTCGCTGAACACAACGATGCTGCAAATCATAAACAAAGCTATGGCGGACAGGCTACGAATGGACGCGAAGACAAAAACAATAAACCTAACCGCAGATGTAAGCAGATGTACGCAGATAGATTTTGAGATCGCTTTGTCATTTTGCTACTCTGATGTGGGTCCGTCCGCGGTTCGTCCTTTTCTTCACGTAGTTCGCGTTCTTTCGTGTCCATTCGCGGTTGTTTAGTTTGGGTTTGATTGCGGCTAAGCTGCTGCGCACTACCTGATTTTCAGAAATGCGCGGCCAACTCCCTCGCCGCTTCTTTCCCACGCTCGACACTATACTTCCCTTTTTCTTCGCCGCCCCACGACGTGCTCTCTACCACCAAAGTTTTCACCTCCTGAACCCCAATGAATGGCAGCCAGAACTCGAAGTAGCTCTTTTGATGGTCGAAGCGCGATGGCGGTGTCGGCAGGTCGTCGGCGTAGGCGCCGCCGCGCGCGAGGATCACCAGAGCACGCGGCGTCTCGAGCAAGGGGCCGTACGTCCTGCCGTCGAAGGTAAAGAGCATGTTCCGCTGGGCTACTAGATCGATCAATTGCTTGAGCTTATAGGGATAGGCAAAGTTCCACATGGGCACGCCAATCACGAGGCGATCTGCTCGTTTGAAGCGAGCAACCAGTTCCTGGATGCGATCCCAAACTTTTTGCTCGGCCTCGTCCATCGGCTGCTTGTTAATTCCTTTATATTTAGCGCCGATGGCTTCCTGGTCGAACTCGGGCAGCTTCTCTTCCCAGACGTTCAGGGTGTCTACAATGACCTCCGGACAAACTTGACGGTACGTTTCAAGAAACGCGTCGGCGATTGCGATGGAAGCGGACCGGGACCGGCGCGGTGACGATTGGATATTCAGCAAGTACATAGATTGACCTCGTATTAAAGACCAAGTGAACTAGTTAGAGCCGGCGCTGGTGATATTGGCATGTTCGGCAGCGTCTTCGATCAGAGCCGCTACTTCCTTAGGGTGTGAGATGTAGACAGCGTGGCTCGCTCCTTCTATCTCTACCTTGTGGCTGTGCGCGCGCTCGGCGTACATGCGTTCCAGGTTGGGATTGATGGTTTTATCGTCCTTTGCCACCAGATACCAGCTCGGCTTCAGTTTCCAAGCGGGATTGGTAATGGGCGTGGTGAACACCTTAGCCGCAGTGAGCATCTGCGAGTGGGCCATGAACTCGGCCTGCTCGCGCGGCAAGTCAGCGGCGAAATCTGTCGGGAAGTTGGCCGGATCGAGGAAGACGAAGCCGTCCGGTGTCTTGATCAGCGGTTTGGAGGAGTTGGGGAATTTCTTACCGTTTCCGGCTTCGGTCTCGCCCTCCTCCGGCGCGTGCGCAGCGATGTATACGAGGGCGGCGACATGGGGATCAGTACCAGCCTCGGTGATGACGGCTCCGCCGTAGCTGTGACCAACCAGGATGCACTGGCCTGGTTGGCGATCAAGGATACGCTTGGTTGCGGCGACATCATCCTCCAGCGAGGTCAACGGGTCCTGTACAACGGTGACGCTGTAACCGTCCTTAACCAGAATGTCATAGACCGGTTGCCAGCCTGAGCCGTCGACGAACGCGCCGTGCACCAAAACGATGTCCTTGATTGCGGGCGCAGCCAAAGCTGAGCTGGCGAGAACAACTGAACTAGCAGCGAAGATAAACCAATTTCTAAAGCGATTTAAGGTCATATTTGAATTCTCCTAGTGCTTAATCGGCGTGCCGGGAGCGCTTGTGAAATTGAATTCCATGTAGCCACTTATAAGGAAACCAAATAAGCCGTAACAGTCTTCAGTTATAGGTCATAGGTTTTAAGTTTTAGGTTTTAAGTTGGGCGGTCGACGCCAGATGGCACGCAGGGGGTTTTGATAGTGAATTCTAGGTAGCGACTTATAAACGAACCAAATAAGTTCACTGTCGTGGAACTCCGGCACGTACGTTCGTTTCTTTCGCTGGCTAAGACGCCGAACTTCAGTCGCACCGCCGCGCCTGGATTTCACGATTTCGTCTTAACGATAAAGAATTCAAATAAGATAAGCGATCGGGTGGGCCTTCACTTCATCTGCGAAGTCAGAAAAATTGCTGCTGTCAACGTGATGACGCTGACAAGAGAACTGAGGGTAAGCGTGGAGCCTACCGCCTGGGACCTGACTCCATAGTTTAACCCAAAGAGGATGCCGAGAAATCCGGCGGGTAGCGCCGCCAAGAGAATCGCCTCCCGTGTGATCTGACCCGACATCCCCAGCGCGAGAGCGATTGCATACGCGACCAACGGGAAAACGATGTTCTTCAGGACTACGCAAACGCCAACATTCGCATTCAGCCGCAAGGGCTGTGCTGAGAGAACCAAACCGGTGACAAAACACGCGAGACCGGCGGTGGTCGCGCCGATGAGGTTAAGGGCATGACTCACCAGTTCGTTGAGGTGGATCCCAAGGATTACCACGATCAGACCGGTGACCGGAGCAATCACGACCGGTTTGGAAACCGAACGAAAGAGGGCGGTGGCAATCAGATCAGGCGAAGAGCCGGTCGCCTTTCCGCGCGCTTCCAAAACGGCGTGCGCCAGAGGGGAGATAAAGATCGAACCTGCAGCGAGGGAAACTGCCACGCTAACCGCGCTGCTTGGGCCCATGAGGCTACCCAGTAAGGGCAAGCCGACCGCGGGAAGATTCGGGAACCCCACACTCAATGACTGAAGGGCGTTCTCACCCGGACTCAAACGGAAGACGTAATGGTTAAGAGCGAAGGTGATCCCGAAGATCACCAACATTGAAATAACCAGCACGCAGAAAAGCTTTCCGTTCTCCTCTAGTCCACTGCGTGATGTTTGGGCTACACCAACAAAGGCTGCGAGCGGTACCGCAAACGTCAACAGCAACACGATCAGGCTGGCGACGTGCTGATTGTCGATAATGTGTCTCGCGCCAGCGCAGTAGCCAAGAAACATGACAAAAAAGATCGGCACCAAAGCTTCAGCAATCATAAGCGCCATAAACTTGTTTAGTTAGAATGCCACTAAGCGGAGAGCCGCTGGCCAGACCCGGTTAGCGACGAAATCAATACTTCCTAGTTAAGCTGATGTTTTGTTAATCGCGGCGCCCGCAGTGCTTTTGAAATTGAATTCTGTGTAGCTACTTATAAGCAAACCTAATAAGTTCACTGCCATGGAACTCCGGCACATTCGTTCGTTTCTCTCGCTGGCTAAGACGCTGAACTTCAGTCGGACCGCAGAAATTGTGCATCTCAGCCAGCCGGCTTTAACGCTGCAAATTCAAGCGCTGGAGCATGAGATCGGATGCAAGCTTTTCGAACGGGATCGGCGGAAGACTGCTCTGACCGCAGCTGGCGCCGCGTTTCGAAGAGAAGCAACCGGTGGCCTGGCCCAATTGGAACAAGGGATCCAAAACGCGCGCTTGGCGGCGCAGGGAAAACTCGGGGTTGTACGTCTTGGGTTTGTTTCGACTGCCGGAACCTACCTGATACCCAAGCTAATCAATCAATACCGGGAAAAAAATCCGCTGGTGGAATTTTCGTTGCGCAATGTGCTTACGGCAGATCAAGGTCCGATGCTGGAGGAGGATTCCCTCGATCTCGGCTTTTTGAGGATGCCGTTTAATACCGGACCGAACCTGGAGGCGGCGCCAATTCATCAAGAGGATTTTGTGCTCGTAGTTCCCTCATCACACGCCCTGGCTCGGAAACCCCGTGTCCGCCTGCGAGAAACCGCTAACGAGACTTATGTCCTTTACGGCCGCGCGCACGCTCCAGGATTCCACGACTTTTTGATAGGGATTCTTAACCGAGCGGGGGTGATACCAACGGTTGCGCAGGTTGCCGGCGAAATGCCGACTCTGATTTCTTTGGTGGCGTCGGGGGCGGGCATCTCACTCTTACCGGCTTCCGCGGCTAAAAACAGCACGGCACCCGTAACCGCTTGCAAGGTCCTCGATAAAATTCCGATCTCCCAAATCGCTTTGGTCTGGCGCAAAAAGGGGGCACCGGCAGTGGTCGAACAGTTTAAGAAATTTGTCCTGGCTAATGCGGTCTAGCGGCACTGAAAATCGATTCACAGAAGATCACAAAGGCCACGAAGGTTTCTTACAACAGACCTCAACAACGCGCAGAAAAATTGCACATAATCAGACCTTTGTGGCCTTAGCCTCCGTGTTGTAAATGTGTCCACTATGAAAGTCGCAATCTTAGGATCAGGAGAAGTAGGGCAAGTTTTGGGAGCAGGTTTTTTGAAACATGGTCATCAAGTGATGATGGGGACACGGGACCCCAAAAAGGAGGAAGTCGCCAAATGGATAGAAGAAACGCCGGGGGCAACCGCGGGAACTTTTGCTGAAGCCGCCAGCTTTGGAGAACTGATCGTGCTGGCGGTTTTGGGGAAGGCCGTGGAACAAGTTGTCCAGCTGGCTGACCCAACCAATCTCAAAGGAAAGACGTTGATCGATGCGACCAATCCGATCGCGGATGCGCCTCCGGTTGAAGGGGTACTTCAATTCACCACCGGCCCGAACCAATCAGCGGCGGAAACGCTTCAGTCCTTAATCCCTGAGACTCACGTGGTGAAAGCGTTTAACAGCGTTGGTAGCGGTCAAATGATCAACCCGCATTACGAACAGGGCGTCCCGACCATGTTCTTGTGCGGGAATGATGAGGCCGCTAAGAAGGTGGCGTCCGATATTATCCGGCAGTTTGGTTGGGAGCCCTTTGACTGTGGTACGATCATCTCGGCGCGAGCAATAGAACCGTTGTGCATCCTGTGGTGTCTCCCGGGGTTTCGCCAGAACCTATGGACTCACGCATTCAAGCTGCTAACCCGTTAGGCCAAACCGGAATTTAAACCGCGAATGCACGCGAATTGACACGAAAGAATTCACCACAGAGACACAGAGGGTTAGATCCACAGATTACGCAGATTACGTTTAAAGGTTTATATCGCCGGTCCGATTAAACACACTCTCCGTAGGACAACGCTTTCCCTCGCCTGACCGCTTGATCCAATCCCAAACCGAAATCTGCGTAATCTGTGTAATCTGCGGATCTCTAACCTCTGTGTTCTCTGTCTCTGTGGTGAATTTCGTTCGTGTCCATTCGCGGTTGTTCTACACCAGTGCTGCGTAGGCCAGGGTCCAGAAATCGTTGAATACTTTCGGCGGTTCCGGTGAATCCATCAGGCGTTGGGTGAAGAGCATGCCGATCATATTTTCAGCGGGATCGGTGTAGGCTGTGGTACCAAGGCCGCCAGTCCAACCGAACCGGCCCGGGTTATGGAATAAGTCGTCGCGCCGGATATCGACCGACATCACAAAACCCCAGCTACTAAAATTTCCAAAGAAGAGTTCAGCTCCCACGCGTTGTTCGGGGGTCAGTTGATCCGACGTCATCAGTTCAACCGCGGTGCGCGAAACGATTTGTACCTCGCTGTGCCGGCCTTGATTCAGCAGCATCCGGTAGAAGGCGAAATAATCGTCAATGGTTGATACCAGGCCGCCACCGGCGGATTCGGAAGGTGGTGGCGATCCCCAAGCGCTGTTGGCGGCATCGTCAAACAAGTCGAGTTCTTTTTTCTCCTGATTGAAGAAGTAGCACGCAGGTAAGCGGTGGATTTTTTCGGGAGCGACGTAAAAGGCGGTGTCTTTCATTCCGAGCGGATCGAAGATGCGTTCCCGCATAAACGTGCCCAGCGATTGTTCTGCTACGCGTGAAATCAAGATGCCGAGTACGTCGGAACTCATGTGATAAAGCCACCGTTCACCGGGTTGAACCATCCACGGGAGAGAACTGAGCCGCTGAAGCCATTTTTCGGCAGTGGGCGCTTGGGAAGGGCGGGGTGGTCCGTCTCCGCCAATCTGGTATTCGCGAATTAATTTCTGGATGGGGTAGGTGTCCGGCGGCGCCATCACACTGCCGAATCCCATACGAAACGTCAGCAAATCGCGAACGGTGATCGGGCGTCGCGCCGGGACGGTGTCATCGAGTGGCCCGGATAAGGATTTCAGGACCTGGCGATTCGCTAGTTCGGGGATCCATGGCTCGATCGATTCATCCAGGCGCAGCTTGCATTCTTCGAGCAGGATCATCGCAGCGACGGCAGTAACCGGCTTGGCGAGTGACGCGATCCGAAAGATCGTGTCGGTTCGCATGGGCGCGGATTGGTTGAACGCCAGCGTACCGAGCGTTTCGATATGAACGTCGTCATGATGGCTGACCAAGGCGACGAGTCCGGGCATCTCTTTGCGTTCGATGTAACCGGACAAAACTTGATGCATTCGGTCGAGACGCGGTTTGGAAAAGGCAGGCCCGTTCTTGGAGGTCGAGGACGTGGTTGGGTGCATCGTGATTTTTGTGTTCAGGGTATCGGTTAGGGTGGCGTACGTTTGTCGAGACGACGAATGAAGAGTGAGGGGTAGGACAATTGGGGGAAAAATGTGGTCGGAGTCTGGACGTAACGCATCAAGATGCAACCGATAGAACTGCCAAACACTGGGCGGTTCCCGGGAGCCGCCCGCTGCCACCTGATAGAGCTGCCACGCGAGAAAGCGGCTCCCCTCCAGACTGCCACGCGACAAGAAGCGATGCAAACCTGCCTGCCCACACTTTCGAGGACGAGGGCGAGGACGATGCGGATTGGCGAACGCCGAACGCCGAACGCCGAACGCCAAACGCCAAACGCCAAACGCCAAACGCCAAACGCCAAACGCCAAACGGCGAACTGCGTGCTTGAAAAGGTGGCGTCCTGCCGATATGTAGAGTGGCCAGCAACCCCCCGGAGAGCAATCGATAGCTGGCATGGTCAAACCTTATGTCCTCGGCGACGGTTCCATCTAAGCAACGTGCATTTGGTGCCACCATGCGGCGTGACGCGTGGTGGACTCAGCCTTTGTTTGTGTTTCTGGGCTTAGGGACGTTTCTGGTTTATTCGACCTGGGCAGCATTCCAGGGGAACCACTATTGGCTGGATCAAAACGGGGCGAATTATCTGTCCCCGTTCTATTCACCGGAGTTGTTTGGGGTTTCGCCTCACGCGATTTTCGGGCCGAAGCCGGTTTGGTGGCCGTCGTGGCTCTTGTTTTCACCAGCCTTGTTAGTGCTTTGGGCGCCGGCTGGGTTCCGGCTCACCTGCTACTATTACCGGGGCGCTTACTACAAAGCGTTCTGGGCGGATCCGCCCGCGTGCGCCGTCGGTGAGCCCCGCATCGGGTATCCGGGCGAAACCGCTTTTCCGCTGATCCTACAGAATATTCACCGCTATTTTCTTTATATCGCGCTCATCTTTATCCTGATTTTACTGCACGACGCCTGGAGTGGATTTTGGTTTGCGGACAGTTCAGGCGGGCGCCATTTTGGTTTGGGCGTGGGTTCGATAGTGCTCACTCTCAACGTCTTTTTACTCGGCGGATACACGTTTGGGTGTCATTCACTTCGCCACTTGGTTGGCGGGTTTCTGGATCAAATCTCCAAACATCCGATCAACGCCAAATGTTACGCCTGTGTGAGCTGTTTGAACGGGCGCCATATGGTCTGGGCGTGGATGAGCTTGTTCTGGGTCGGATTCAGCGACCTCTATGTCCGGCTGTGCTCAATGGGTATCTGGCATGACTGGAGAATATTTTGATCCCAACCGCGAATGCACACGAATTGACACGAAAAATTCACCACAGAGACACAGCGAGCACGGAGGATAGATCCGCAGATTACACAGATTACGTTTAAAGGTTGTGTATCACCGGTGAGATGAACACGCTCTTGCCTCGCACCGCGCCTTCCTTCGCCTGACAGCGTAACCAAACCCCCAAAATGAAATCTGCGTAATCTGTGTAATCTGCGGATCTTTAACTCTGTGTCCTCTGTGTCTCTGTGGTGAAATTTCTGTGACTAATTACGAAACTTTTGAATACGATGTGCTCGTGATCGGCGCCGGAGGCGCCGGGTTACGCGCGGCGATTGACGCGTCTGCGGCGGGCGTCAAAGTGGGGTTGGTTTGTAAGTCGTTACTGGGTAAAGCCCACACGGTGATGGCGGAAGGCGGAATTGCCGCGGCCTTGGCCAATGTCGACGATCGGGATAACTGGCGGGTTCATTTTGCGGATACCATGCGAGGCGGCCAGTACGTCAATAACTGGCGAATGGCGGAGCTTCACGCCAAGGAAGCGCCCGCTCGAGTCCGTGAATTAGAAGCCTGGGGAGCGGTGTTTGATCGCACCCCGGATGGAAGAATTCTGCAGCGAAATTTCGGCGGACACCGGTATCCGCGACTCGCTCATGTCGGGGATCGGACCGGATTAGAAATGATCCGGACGTTGCAAGATCAAGGGATCCATCAAGGGATCGATGTGTACATGGAGCACACCATCGTGACCTTGTTGAAAGACGGGGAGCGGGTTGCCGGCGCGTTTGGCTACGATCGTGAACGGGGCCGGTTCAAAGTGTTTAAAGCAAAAGCAATCGTGTTGGCTACCGGAGGTGTTGGACGCGCTTACAAGATCACGAGCAACTCTTGGGAATACACCGGGGATGGCCAGTCGTTGGCTTATCACGCTGGAGCGGAGCTGATCGACATGGAGTATGTCCAGTTTCATCCGACGGGAATGATCTGGCCGCCGAGCGTGATGGGGATTTTGGTTACCGAAGGTGTCCGCGGTGAAGGCGGTACCTTGCTCAACAACAAAGGGGAACGGTTTATGTTCGCCAGTATTCCGGAGAATTATCGATCCCAGACCGCGGATAATCCGGAAGAAGGTTGGCGTTATACGCAAGGCGATAAGAATGCCAGGCGGCCACCTGAACTTTTAACCCGAGACCATGTGTCGCGCTGTATCATGGACGAAGTCAAGAACGGCCGAGGCAGTCCCCATGGCGGGGTGTTCCTCGATATCGCTTGGATCAAAGAAAAGCTCCCGAACGCCGCGGAACATATTAAGAAGAAGTTGCCGAGCATGTATCACCAGTTCATGCAGCTGGCCAACCTGGATATAACCAAACAACCGATGGAGGTCGGTCCGACCACTCACTATATCATGGGTGGAGTCCGGGTAGATGGAGAGACCCAGATGTCGAACGTGCCCGGTTTGTTTGCGGCTGGTGAAGTGGCGGCCGGGTTACATGGCGCAAACCGGCTCGGAGGCAATTCGTTGTCTGATCTGTTGGTGTTTGGCCAACGGGCCGGCGAATTCGCCGCGAAATTCGCCCGGGACCAAAAACCGGCGGTGATCGACGAAGCAGAGATCGAAGCGGTCGCTGGCGAGGCGGTCACACCTTTTGATCGGGCAGTTAGCGGAACCAACCACGCCGAGGGGCCGTATCAAGTGCAGTACGATCTGCAGGACTTAATGCAGAATCTGGTGGGGATTGTCCGGCGCGAAGGAGAGATGCTTCAGGCCCTGCAAGGGTTAGGAAAACTTTGGGAGCGATCACGCAGCGTGGCGGTCCACGGCCATCGAGAATACAATCCCGGTTGGCATACCGCCATCGATCTGAAGAATCTACTCACGGTCTCGGAAGCCATCACCCGAGCGGCGATCGAGCGTAAAGAAAGTCGGGGCGGTCATTTTCGGGACGATTTTCCGGGCAAGGACGCCGGCGAAGGCAAGGTCAGCATCGTAATAAAAAAGGGGTTGGACGGATCGATGCAAGTGCGGCGGGAACCGATCCCGGAAATGCCGGCGGAATTGAAGCAGGTGGTCGAGGAGATGAAATGACGACCGCGAATGGACCGAATGAGGACCGCGAATGCACACGAATAGAAACCGCGAAGGAACACGAATGAAAACCGCGAAGGGACCCGCTTTCGCCAAGCCTACGGCGCGGCAGGCTACGAATGGACACGAATGAATAGCCGCAAAAAGGCGCAAAAAGCGCAAAAAAGATTGGGTGGGGAGTGTTCGTTTCGCTGTCCAGGAGACCCATAAAGGATGAGTACGGCCGTGTTCAAGATCTGGCGGGGGGATGCGAATTCCGGGAAGTTCGTTGATTATTCCACTGACGTTTCTGAGGGGATGGTAGTGCTGGATGCGGTTCATAATATCCAGGCAACTCAGGCTACGGATTTGGCGTGCCGCTGGAATTGTAAAGCCGGTAAATGCGGTTCCTGTTCAGCAGAGATTAATGGCCGGCCGAAACTGATGTGTATGACGCGGCTGGATGAATTGCCGCTGGACGAGCCGGTCACGATCCAACCGATGAAAGCGTTTCCGCTGATTCGAGATCTGGTGACAGATGTCTCTTGGAATTTCGAAGTAAAGAAAAAGATCAAGAAGTTCAACCCGCGCCCACCGGACGCTCCGGACGGGACCTGGCGGATGGGACAGGTGGACATCGACCGGGTCCAGGAATTTCGGAAATGTATCGAGTGTTTTCTTTGTCAGGATGTCTGCCATGTGTTGCGCGATCACAACAAACACGACGCCTTTGTTGGTCCCCGATTTTTGGTATTTGTGGCGGCACTGGAAATGCATCCGCTGGATATCGAGAATCGGGTGCCGGAGCTGAAAAAAGCGGCTGGGATCGGTTACTGCAACATCACGAAATGTTGTACCAAGGTCTGTCCCGAAAACATCACGATCACGGACAACGCGATTATTCCACTCAAAGAGCGAGTCGTGGACGAGTTTTATGATCCGTTGGGCCGGTTGTTGAAACTGTTCCGACCCAAACGGTTATAGGTTATACGTTTTAGGTTTTAAGTTCTAGGTTCTGAGTCTGCGACTCAATATCTCTGGCTCGGACGAGTGATAGGCGAACGCGTACGAACGTAAAACCTACAACTTAGAACCTAGAACTTAAAACCTATAACCTGAGCGCAGCGATTTTATGTTTGAATTGAAACGACTTTCCCCGGAAGCAATCCCGGCAGCGCTGGAGAGAGCGCTGCGGTACCGGTTACTTAATGAGCCGGCTGAAGCTGAAAGTATCTGTCACGATGTGCTCGCGATCGATCCTCAGAATCAAGAAGCACTCGTGATGCTGTTGCTCGCTATTACCGATCGTTTTGGTAAAGCGTACGGGGTCGGTGTGACCGAGGCGCAAGACGTTTTGGCTCGTCTCCGGGATGAGTATGAACGCGCGTATTACGCAGGGATTATTTGTGAGCGGCGCGCGAAAGCGCAGCTGCACCACGGTTATCCTGGCGCGAGTCACGATGCCTACGAATTTCTGTGCGAAGCCATGGCCTGGTTTGAGAAAGCAGAAGCGTTGCGTCCGCCGAAAAACGATGACGCCTTGCTTCATTGGAATACCTGCGCCCGTATTATTATGCGGAACCAATTAACGGCTAGAATCGACGAGAAGGTTGAGTTGGGCTTGGAATGATGGGGGAAGGTGATTGGTGACGCCGGTAGGGCGAAAAACTCGGCGCGCTGCTGATTCGGATTTCCGGTTTGGTGAAATCGCTCCGGTTTTGAGCCGTGGCGTGTGGGGTGGCAGCTCCCCGACGTGCCTGAAATCACGATGCTGGGTTTGTCGTTATTTTGGGGAGATGGTTCACGCACGGAGCGGCTCAAATCCGGCGCGGTATTACGTTTTGAGGTGGTGCGCCCTTGGCGCGCCGAGATTTTCGCCCTACCGGGCCATCCGCGGCGACAAATCGAATCCGACACACACGTGCTTTGTGGATTGAGCGTCACGTGTACCTGAAATCACGACGTCGGGTTTGGCCTTATTTTGGGACATGGTTACACGCACGGAGCGGCTCAAATCCGGCGCGGTATCACGTTTGGAGGTGGTGCGCCCTTGGCGCGCCGAGATTTTCGCCCTACCGGCGGTATCCGCGCTCTGCGGGTTGCGACTTACAACCTAAAACGTACAACCTCTTAACCGTTCAGAGGGCAGGCGCTTCCGATATGGGTGCTGGCAGCGGCGGACCGCCTAACTCTTTTATGGTGCACAGGGAGATCGACGTTACCGTTCGTTCTACACCTGGAAAATCTCGGATCCGCGAAAGCAGCAGCCGCAAAGATGGCGCGGACTCGACCCTGATCTTCAACAGATAACTATCCTCACCCGAGATATCGTGACACTCCAAAATGTTACCTTCCTGGCGCACGAAGTTCTCGAACTTTTCTTCGTCGCCGCTTTTCGCGTTGTTGGTCACTCGGACAAAAGCCAGCAAGTTTTGGTTCACTGCTCCCGGATCGATGGCCGTCAGATAACCTCTGATGATTCCTTCACGTTCGAGGCGCTTTATCCGCGCGTGAACTGCCGGCGCAGTAAGACCGAGTCGTTCGCCGACCGTGGCGTGCGCGACCCGCGCATCATTCTGAATTAGCGCAAGGATTTCGAAGTCAGTGGAATCCATATCGTTGGGAGGGGTTGAAGGTGGGTGAAGCGATTCCTAATTTTCACCAGGATTTCGGCCATGCAAACGGCAGAGCGTGAAAGGTGAAAGGTGATTGGTGAAAGGTGATTGGTGATTTGGTCGAGGGGCCGTAGCAAATCAATGTGGTGCTGGATCGGGTCGCTGCAGGCGTGGCGCTTGGCGGATACGACACTCCGGGGTGCTGATAGGGGGGCGATGCGAAGTAGTCAGTATGTGTGGGACCAGAGTTCCCACGGTGCGTCAAAAAAGGAACGGCTCGGTTGGTTTTTCCCATCCTAAAGGTCGCCGGTGTTCCCCCCAGATCGCCGACAAGCTTTTCCCTACCAACCGAGCCGCTGCCCCTTTAATGAACCGCTCGTTCGTGAGTAAGATAAGCAATGAGCATGCCAAGCGGCGGCCACTGCGGCCACTCGCCTGAGGCTCGTGTCCGAATAGCAGATAGCAAAGGCCGACGAACCGTCTTTCTCGCCGCGATGGCGACAGGTTCAGGCGATGGCGACAGGTTCGCCCGCAGTGTTTAGCAAGTTCGATTTCTCGTACCGCACCGAAGAGCCCGTGACACCAATCAAAGTGTGCTTCGATCGCGATGGCTAAAAATGGCCACTCTGGATCGTAGATTTGGTGGCGGATAGATATGAAGGTGACTGGGACTTGGCATGCGTCGGACCGCGGCTCGGCGACCAATACACACAGGGTGGGATAGATAGGACAAGCTAACCGCCCTGCGAACGCTTTGACGAAGATCGGGAGCCTCGCCCTACCACACCGCATTTGACGGTGTTCAGCCTCAAGGCTTTAACTGGGTAAATCCCATGAAAAATCTCGAAGGCGCCAGGACAAGGATAGAAAAGCTCCGAGCTCTGATCCGGGAGAACGACCGGCATTATTGGTTGGAAGCAGCGCCTCAAATTAGCGATCAAGAATACGATCGTCTTTACCGAGAGCTAAAAGACTTAGAGGCAGAACATCCGCAACTTGTTACCCCCGATTCACCGACTCAACGGGTGAGCGGTTCGCCGTTGGAAGAGTTTGCTCAGATTACTCACCGCACACCGATGTTGAGCTTGGACAACACCTACTCAGAGGCTGAAGTGGTGGAGTTTTTCCGACGAATGATCCGTTTGTTGCCCGGGGAAACGATACGCACCGTGGTTGAACCAAAGGTCGATGGAGTGGCGATCTCGGTATTCTATCGGAACGGCCGTCTGCAATACGCTGCCACCCGAGGGAATGGAACGGTTGGAGATGACGTAACTCAGAATGTTCGGACTATTCGCGCGGTCCCTTATTCCTTGCAGGGTTTAGCGCCAGACGAGGTGGAGATCCGAGGAGAAGTATTTCTGCCGAAAAAGACCTTTAGGAAATTGAACGAAGAGCGTGAACAAGCCGGCGAGAGCTTATTTGCTAATCCGCGGAACGCCGCGGCTGGGGCGTTGAAACAACTCGACTCGCGGATCGCGGCTGCGCGTGGCCTCGGAGTCATTTTTTATGGGTTTGGTTATTACAGCGGATCGGAACTGCGTTCCCACCAGGAGAGCCTAGCCAGGTTGACTGAGTGGGGTTTGCCGGCTCCAGCAAAGACCTGGACCGCAGAAAGTCCTGAAACCGTGATCGAGGCAATCAAAGCGTTGGACGAAATCCGGCACGATTTGCCTTACGAGACCGATGGGGCTGTGGTCAAGGTAGACGATTATCAACAACGTGAGGCGTTAGGATACACCTCGAAAGCGCCGCGCTGGGCGATTGCTTATAAGTACCAGGCGGAACGGGCCGAGACTCAGCTCCTCTCGATCGAGGTTCAAGTCGGCCGGTCAGGCAAACTGACGCCGGTCGCGAATCTGCGTCCCGTTCAGCTAAGCGGTACGACGGTCTCTCGGGCGACGTTGCACAACGGAGAAGAGATTAAGCGGAAGGATATCCGGGTGGGGGATCACGTCCTGATCGAAAAATCCGGGGAGATTATCCCAGCGGTATTAGAGGTGGTTTTGGAACGGCGTACCGGTAAGGAAAAGCGTTTTGAAATGCCCACGAAATGTCCTAGCTGCGGAGAACCGGTGGTGCAGACACCCGGCCAGATCGATGTGCGTTGTGTCAATCTCGAATGTCCCGAGCAAGTAAAACGCCGGCTGGAACATTTCGCTCATCGGGGTGCGATGGATATCGAAGGTTTGGGGGTGGCAATGGTGGCTCAGTTGGTTGAGCGCGGGCTAGTGAAACGTATCGACCATATCTATGGTCTCGACGAGGACGCTCTGAGCGGTCTGGAACGCATGGGGAAGAAAAGCGTTCGCAATCTGCTCGACGCGATCGAAGCCAGCAAAAAGCAACCGTGGTGGAGATTGATTTTCGGGCTGGGGATTCTGCATGTAGGCGCGACCGCTGCTCGAGAGTTGGCGGATTTTTTCCGTACTTTGGATGCGTTGAGTAAAGCGTCGCTCGAAGAATTGCAAAAAGCGCCCAATACCGGCGACGTGGTCGCTGGAAGCATCCGAGACTGGTTCGACAATAAAGATAATCAAGAATTGATCGAGGCGTTACGGCGTCATGGGTTGAGTTTCGGTGGAGGCGAAGAGGCTGCTAAGGTCGATGACCGATTGGAAGGGACGACGTGGGTGATCACTGGCACTTTAAGCGAACCGCGCGATGCATTAGCCGATTTGATCCGGAGCCATGGCGGCCGGCTGGCGACTAGCGTGAGCGGCAAGACTGATTTCTTGTTGGCAGGCGAAGAAGCCGGCAGCAAGCTGGAGAGGGCGCGCTCGCTCGGCGTTCGGGTCGTGAACGAGGAGGAATTCCGTCGGTTGATTGAAGGGCGGGGGTAGGGTGCGTGTGGGCGTTCGGCGTTCGGCGTTTGGCGTTTGGCGTTCGGCGTGTCGGCGAATGGGCGAAACGGCGTTGCGTTGGACATTGTCCCGAAGGGATGTTTCGGCCTTATCCCGAAGGGATGACAGGACTCAGCCTGGGGTTTCAACCCCAGGTCATGGTCCAAAAAGGAGAGTCGCCCTGAAGGGGCGGAAGGTGATTTTGATCGGCGATGTCCGCGGACAACCTTTCATCCACATGTCGCCCGGATACGCTCTTTCTGCCGCCCTGATATCAGCATCGCCAACCCCGCGGTCGCGGGGTGCGATTCGGACAGGGCGCAATACTCTAATACTCCGCCACCCCAACGCCACGTGTCGAGCACGAGGACGAGCACGATTTTGATCCGCCTGGTGAGCGCGGATCGCGTTTTGGGCGGTGACCGGGTTTAAAACCCCGGGGCTGAGTCCTTGAATCCCTTCCTCCTTCGTCATCCTGCACTATGGCGGACAGGTCGGGATAGAATTCGAGAGATGTCTTGGGAAAAAGTCGCCCTCTGTTCATTCCAGATGCGGGGCAAGAACGCTGTCGAGGACGAGGACGACGACGACGACGAGGACGATGCGTTTTGGGAAAGGATCGGGCCTTTGATGTTCATCAAGAGGAGGAATCCTTGACTTCGTGGGGAGACTCCTCTAAGCCCTATGCAATTTTTAAATGTCCAATTCTCAGATGGGCTCCGGGCAGCCAAAATACAGACGAATCGTTCTAAAACTAAGCGGCGAGGCGCTACGGGAGCCGGGTAGCACTGAAACTATTTCTCCAGATATCGTTTCCGGTATCGCCAAACAGATCCAACAAGTGCGCGATCTCGGAGTCGAAATCGCCGTAGTGATCGGCGGAGGCAACATCTGGAGAGGATTGACCGCCAGTCATCGCGGCATGGATCGTACGACGGCAGATTACATGGGGATGTTGGCAACGATGATCAACGGGATGGCGTTGCAGAGCTCGTTGGAACAACTGGGAGTACCTACCCGGCTACAAACCGCCATCGAGATGGCGAACGTGGCTGAGCCGTTCATCCTGCGCCGGGCGATCCGGCACTTGGAATTGGGCCGAGTCGTCATCTTTGGCGCAGGTACCGGGAACCCATTTTTTTCTACCGACACGACAGCCGCTCTCAGAGCAAGCGAGATTCGGGCGGAAATCATCCTAAAAGCGACAAAAGTGGACGGGGTCTACGATAGCGACCCCAAACAGAATCCAAACGCCCAACGGTATGAAACCGTGAGTTTTACTGAAGCGATCACGAAACGACTGAAGGTGATGGATTCGACGGCTTTCAGTCTCTGCATGGACAACCGCATCCCGATCATTGTGTTCGATATGGCGAAGCCGGAGAACATCAACAAGGTGGTGCGGGGGGAAAAGGTAGGTACGTTGGTAATGGCCGATTGAGGCTGCGGATGGGATGAGGGCCGGCCACTGGCCGAACTTATAAACAGCTAAACCGTTCTTATGACTCCAGACGACATTCTATTAGAAACTGAAGAGGCAATGGAGAAGAGCGTCGAGTACATGAATCACGAATTCGCCTCTCTGCGGACGGGGAAAGCCTCCCCAGCCCTCGTGGACAATATCGACGTGAACGCCTACGGGGCTTCGATGAAGCTGAAACAACTGGCTCTGATTTCTACTCCGGAGCCGCGCTTGCTCGTTATTCAACCATTTGACGCCAGTGTTATTAAAGACATTGAGAAGGCGCTTATCGAGTCCAAGCTCGGAATTAATCCCTCCGTGGATGGGAAAATCATCCGGCTGCCGATTCCAGAACTCTCCGAGGAACGGCGAAAAGACTTGGTCAAGGGAGCTCGGCATATGGCAGAGGAAGCTCGAGTACGGGTTCGCGGGGCTCGCCGGACTGGGATGGATCTGGTAAAGAAGATCGAGAAAGAAGGCCAGATCACGGAAGACGATCGCCGGGATCTGGAAACAGAGATTCAAAAGCTAACGGACAAATACGTCAGGGAGGTCGACCAGCAGTTAGAAACCAAAGAAATGGATATAATGAGAGTATGAAGTTGGGGCGACTTACGGTCATATTGATTTGCCTGCTCGCAGGCATGGCACAAGCACAAGCTGCACCCGCTCAAGAACAAGCATCCCCATCGCCAAAGGGGAAGCAAAAGAGCCCAGCCGTCTCTAATGTTCCTCGACCAGCCCCTGAGTTTCTGTGGGCAAGTGTGGGCGGGAAGGTAAAGCGTCTAAAAGATGTGCAAGGGCAGCCTGTCGTGCTGATCTTTGCGACCACTCCGGAGCAGAAGGAATTCAAGAAGCAGGTGAAGTTTATCAGCAAGGTTTATCACAATCTGGCTGAGCGCAAAGCCCTGTTCTTCGTCGCGTTCACGAGAGAGACCGGGGTGATTACGGGGTCTGACGTTCCATTTGTGGTTCTACCGGATCCATCATCCGCGGCTGATGCTTATCGGGTGGGAGATTGGGGAATCGCTGTGATCGGTCCGGACGGGAATCTGGATTATGCGACCGATAAGGTTATCCCGGGGATAAAGATCATCAACGTCATGGACAATTCTTACGCGATTCAGTCCCAGGAGCGGAGGGAATGACGTGGTGGGGCGTGAGAACTGATTGGTGATTGGTGGTTCAAAAGTAATCAGTAATCAGTGGGTCAGTAATCAGTAGAAGAAGCTCGGAGGAGTGCTGCCGCGGAGATCGTTCTCGTCCTCTGAGGAACAGGGGTTGATCGTAAGCCCACCGGCCTGGAGGGGAGCCAGACTTCGCCCCGTCGTCCGAAACTCCCAACTTCGCCCCATCGTTATAAACTCCGGGAGGCTACGTCTGGCAGGCCGCTTTAGAAGATGGCAGCTCTATCGGTTAGTAGCAGGCGGCTCCCGGGAATGACCCAACGCAATGTTTTGCCCATCGCGTCCTTACCGTGCGGCGGATACAACAGCTCATAGAACTGCCACACCTCGAGACGTTCCCGGGAGCCGCCTGCTAGCAACCCATAGAGCTGCCAACCTACAAAGCGGCTCCCCTCCAGGCGTTGGGTAAGCGCCGAGCGGTCCGGCACGTTCACGCCACCCCAACTATCGAGGACGAGGACGACGACGAAAAGGCTGCGACGCGCCTCCTAGCTCCTAGTCTAGATTCTAGCTCCTGGCTCCTTTTACTGATTACTGACTTACTGATTACTGGTTACTCTTGGTGCCACCTCGATGAGCGACCATACCCCAGGTCACCCTCGCTACTCTCGGGCGGTCTTGTTCCACAACCGCTGGAGCGGGCATGCCACTGAGAAGGTTTTGGCTTCGGTCCGGGAACAGATCGCTTCGTTCATTCCAGCAATTGAGGAGTATGGGGTCGAGACAGAGGAAGTAACACCCGAGAAAATTCGCCAGGCGCTACGGAAAAGACCGGATCTTGTGGTGGTTGCAGGTGGAGACGGGACTATTCGGCCAATCGCCTCCGAGCTGGTTGGTACCGATATCCCCTTGGCCATCATTCCGGTCGGCACCTTCAACAACCTTGCCCTAAGTCTGGGACTCGCAGCGGATCCGCTCGCAGCTTGTGCGGTCATCGAGAACGGAGCGTTAGCTCGGATTGATGTCGGAGTTGCCGATGAGAGTAATCTCTTTTTTGAAGCGGCCGGGGTGGGGATCGATGCCGAGATGTTTACCATCGGAGAAGAGATTAAGCGGGGCCGTTTTCTCGCTGTTTTCCAGGCCTTACGGACCGCACTCCTTCATCAGCAGACGTCCGTTGTCCTGAAGTTCGATCGGCCGCTGAACCAAGCCTACCAAGCATCCTTTCGAGGTCATGTCCCCCTCCGGCATCGGAGACGGCGCTTTCGAAAATCCAATAATCGAATTCGGCTACGTTGTTCGTTTGTGGCCGTGGCTAACGGCCCGTTTTACGGAAGCAATCTTACAGTATGTCCGGGAGCCAAGATCGACGACGGACTTCTGACCATCGCGGTCTACCGGGATTTCAGTAAGCGCGAGTTAGCGCTTCATCTCTGGTCGATTAGCCGAGGTACTTATCGGCTTCACCCTAAGATAGAGATATTTGAAAGCCGTCGTCTCGAGGTCTTTTCCCGAACGCGTCTTTCTGTTCATGTCGATGGAAATGCGATCGGCACGACTCCGGTTCGATTCGGGGTGAGGCCCGGAGCGTTGGTGGTGTTGGTACCGGCGCGCGGTGAGGCAGAAAAAACAGTGATCAGTAATCAGTCGGGTCAGTAATCTGTAGAAGGAGCTAGGAGCTAGAATCTAGGAGCTAGGAGGCGGGTGGCAGCCTTATCGTTCTCGTCCTCGTCGTCGTCCACGTCCTCGATAGTTGGGGTGGCGTGAACGTACCGGACCAGTCGGCGCTTACCCAAGGGCGATTTAGGAGTATTCTAAGCCGGTTGCCGCGTAGCAGACGTTCAACGAACCCATCGAGGACGAGGACGAAAAGGCCGCGACGCGTCCCCTAGCTCCGCCACGACGGCACATAGAACTGCCACACCTCGAGACGTTCCCGGGAGCCGCCTGCTAGCAACCCCATAGAGCTACTATGTTACAAAGCGGCTCCCCTCCAGGCGTTGGGTAAGCGCCGACTGGTCCTGCACGTTCACGCCCTCACACTATCGAGGACGAGAACGAAAAAAGGGCGCAACGCTACCTCCGGCCGGTAGTATTTGCACAACTTAGTTGTGGTTTTCCACTTGATCTCGACAAAGGTTGGGCCAAGCTTGAGTCCCTCTCATATGACGTTAACCGAGAAAATTTTGGCGCGCGCAAGCGGTCGACCCCGGGTTGAGCCCGGCGACAATGTTTGGGTCGATACCGACATTTTGCTGACACACGATGTCTGCGGGCCGGGGAGCATCGGCGTGTTCAAGCGTGAGTTTGGACAAGACGCTAAGGTTTGGGATTCCGGGAAAATCGTGATTATCCCAGACCATTACATTTTCACTGCTGACCGGCTCTCGAACCGGAACGTAGACATTCTCCGCGATTTCTCCAAAGAGCAGGGGTTACCCTATTTCTATGACGTAATCGATGACCCCAACGGCTCGTGGAAGTTCGATACCGAGGTCGGTCAAATTAAGCGCCAGTATGGAGCCCGTTACCAAGGTGTTTGCCATGCAGCTCTGCCCAGGTTGGGGCATGCGCGGCCAGGTGAGGTTTTGTTCGGTACAGACTCTCATACCTGTACGGCGGGAGCGTTTGGTGAGTTTGCGACCGGTATTGGGAACACGGATGCAGGCTTTATTCTCGGTACCGGAAAACTGCTGGTTAAGGTGCCGGAGACGATGCGGTTTTATTTCGAAGGCGAGATGCCTCCCGGGGTGATGGCGAAGGACGTTATACTCTGGATAATCGGTGACATCGGATTCGACGGGGCGACTTATCGAGCGATGCAATGGGAAGGTCCAGGGGTGAGCTCATTAAACATGGACGATCGTATGACCATTGCGAACATGGCAATCGAGGCCGGGGCCAAAAACGGGATCTTTCCGGCGGACAAAGCGACCCATGCTTATGTCAATGAGCGGACTCATCTCAATGGGACGAAAGCCGATTATAACCCGGTCGAACTCGATAAAGATCAAAAGCTGATTTTTGATAAAGTATACGACCTTTCGAAGCTCGAACCCACAGTGGCGGTGCATCCGAATCCAGGGAACCGGGCGTTAGCGAAGGAGCTGGAGGAGGTCAAGCTGGATCGAGCATATATCGGCTCGTGTACCGGCGGTAAGGCCAGCGACTTTCTCGCGTTCGCTAGAGTGGTTAAGGGCCGTCACGTAAAGATTGATACGTACGGAGTACCGGCGACCTCTGATGTGGTGCAGGAATTAAAAGAGACACGCTGGGACACGCAATCGGTCTGGGATGTCTTAGTGGATGCGGGAGTGACGATGACAGAAAACGCGTCCTGTGCAGCGTGTCTGGGCGGGCCGGCTGATACCTTTGCCCGGCTGAATGCTCCGTTAACCTGTATAAGCGCAACCAACCGGAATTTTCCGGGACGCATGGGAAGCAAAGAAGCCAAAGTCTATTTGGCTAGTCCCTACACGGTGGCTGCGTCGGCTCTGACTGGACACGTTACCGATCCACGCGAGTTTTTGAGCTGAGAACACCGAAAGAACGCAAATAGATTCACCACAGAGACACAAAGGACACGGAGGATAGATCCGCAGATTACGCAGATTACACAGATTACGTTTAAAGGTTTTATCTCGCCGGTGCGATGAACACGCCCTTGCCTTGCACCGCGCCTTCCTTGGTCTGACAGCGTAACCAAACCCCCAAAACGAAATCTGCGTAATCTATGTAATCTGCGGATCTTTAACTCTGTGTCCTTCGTGTGTTTGTGGTGAAATTCGTTCCCTAGTTAGATTATGGCCAAAGTAGTGACCAGCCCAGTGTATGTAGTCGGCGATAACATCGATACCGACCAGATTATCCCGGCACAATATCTCACCTTGGTGCCAACCATTCCGGACGAGTACGAGAAGCTCGGTTCCTACGCGATGGTTGGTCTTCCGGATGAGTTGTATCCGACGCGGTTCATTCCGGAAGGAAGCACGAAATCGGAATTTAAGATCGTCATAGGAGGAAAAAATTTCGGCTGCGGCAGTTCTCGGGAACACGCTCCCATTGCCTTAGGGGCTGCCGGGGTTGAAGCAATAGTGGCTGAATCCTATGCGCGGATTTTTTTCCGAAACAGCGTCGCGACTGGTGAACTTTATCCGTACGAATCGCGTGAGCGATTGATCGATGTCTGCCGCACCGGCGATATCGCGACTCTGGATTTTGACAACGACACGTTCACTGTGGGCAATCGAACATTTACGCTGAAACCGATGGGAGATGTTCGTCCCGTGATCGACGCCGGGGGAATCTTCAATTACGCCCGTCAGAGCGGAATGATTCCGAGTAAGGCGTAGGCCACCGAACTCGCCTTAGGCTCGTTCGGAATAGCAGATCGCAGATAGCAGATAGCAAATCGATTCCGGGAACGCCGCTCGGCTGTTCGGGTTCTCATTTGCTATCTGCTATTTGCTATGTGCTATTCGCTAGCGAGCCTCAGGCGAGTTAGCGTGCAATGCGATTCACCGTCATTACCCCTTGCTTAAATCGGGAGAACTTCATCGCCGAAGCGATCGAGAGTGTTCTGGCGCAACAATACGACGATATTGAGCACTGGATAATCGATGGTGGCTCGACGGACAAAACACTCGACATTTTGGGGCGCTATTCACGTCTCAGAGTTCGATCCGAACCAGATAGGGGCGTTTATGATGCGATAAACAAAGGGATTCGACTGGCTACCGGCGAAATTATTGTTCTCTTGAACTCCGACGACATCCTAGTTCCCGGAGCATTGGCGCTAAGCGCGGACGTTTTTCGGAATGCGGTTGGGACAATGATGATTTCTGCCGGTTGCCAAATCTTCAGAAACGCTCCGGATAGAAAGGAAATAGAGATGTATCGATACGATAACCCTCGCCGATACGCCCTTTCGTTACGGAATGTGACAGTCGGAACGCCGAACATCAATGCTCGCTTCTTTCGCCGGCAAGTATTCGATAAGATCGGCGAATTTGATCTGGCTTATCCAATCTCGGCCGATCGAGATTTTCTGATCCGAGCTGCGTTGCGTCGGCTGCCGGATGCGCCGGTAGCGAAGGTGCTTTACCGATACCGTTGGCACACTGGGTCGCTCACCATGAATAGCGGTAATACAACTCTGCTTGCCGCAATGAATGAGAACGAAACGATCGCTCGGTTTTATTGTAGCTTCTCCGGTCTAAGTGCCGCCGATCTCAGAAATCTGCATACTCTCGGGAAGAGAAGTGCGGCAACTTCGCTAATGATTCTGGCGCTTAGCGGCGCCTGGGGCGAAGTCTGTAGAAATCTAGTCGCGAAAATTGTTTCAGATCCGTCGTTCATATTCGTGCTGTTTCGTTCTGGGACAGCCGCGATCTTTCGGCGGCTCAGAATATGGGTAATGCTGCAACGAAATCGGTAGAAGAACGGATCAGAGTCCTGCACGTGATCGATAGCTTCGACCTCGGCGGAGCGCAGACGGCTCTCTTGAACTGGTTGAAATACCACGATCGTTCGAAATTTGCAGTCGAGATCGCAACGTTCCATGCAACCGAGCAAAGTCTTTTCATGCCCAGAGTGCGAGAACTGCAGATTCCCCTGCACGTGCTGGCGTCTCGGCGTTGGTTCCCAACCCATGTTTTCAGGCTCGGCTGGTTAGTGCTCAGGAATCGATACTCTGTGGTTCATTGCCATCTTTACGCGTCGAACTGGATCGGCAAACCGATCGCTAGGCTGGCTGGCGTACCAGCGATCATAGGGCACGACCAGTGCAATGATTTGCTTCGAGTAAGGTCGGGTTTGGTCCGCTTCATTGATCGGTGCGCAAATCGATGCGCAGACGCAATCATTGCAGTTGCGGAGAGCATCAAGGAGTTTCTGATAAAGCGCGAACAAATCCCCGCAGCGAAAATTCATGTGATACCGAACGGAGTAGCGGAATCATCATCGACCGTGTGTCGGTCCAGAGCGGGCCGTGTCATTGGCGGAGCGGGGCGGCTGACTCGACAAAAGAATTTTCACAAGTTTCTAGCGATTGCCCGGGCACTCAGAGCGCTGGATCCAAAGTATCGCTTTGAAATCGCAGGCAGCGGGCCCCTGGAAGCAGAGCTTAAGCGTTACGCTGATTCGCTCGGGATTGAGATTGATTGGTTAGGCGAGTTGACGTCGCTTGATCCGTTTTTTTCCGAGATCGATCTTTTCCTTCTGACCTCTGATTTCGAAGGATTACCGATGGTGATCATTGAATCCCTGCAGCGTGGAGTGCCAGTTGCAGCAACTGCCGTCGATGGAGTACGAGAACAACTTGCTGATGTGGTTCTCTCGCTTTCTCCGAAGGCTGACATTCGGGAATCTGCCAGACGTATCCACGAACTGTTATCGGATTCCGAACAGTTATCTCAATGGATCGTCAAGGGCCGAGACCTAATCGAGGAACGTTTTTTGGCTAAACGCCAAATAGTTGAAATAGAGGCGTTATATGTGCGAATCCTTGGCGTTTGCGACTTGAAAACAAGCGCGAGCGCACCGCTGTAATCCGAGATTTTATGCTTTGCAATTCGAACCTTCCTGGCTACACATTCCGGGCAAAACCTCCTGATGCGTGGCCGGGAACAAGTAACAGACGGCAAGTGGCTTTCTTGGCCCGATTTTTCATGGCTGGTGATTCTCTTGGCTCTGTTGTCCCTGGTGTATCTGCCTTGTCTTATGGCGCCTGGTCTGCGGTGGTAGACTTGGCCCAGCGGTCAGATATCCCGGGTTGTTGAGGTGCGAGGCGTGCAGCTTCACGACCGCTGATCTGGCGCTCTCTGAGGAACAGTTGAGACGACTCTACACGGAGCGCTATTTTGCTGGGGACGAATATCGCGACTACGTAGCGGATCGGCCAGTCATCGAAAAGCAGTTCCGGTTGCGCCTGAGACGACTACTGAAGTTTGTGCCGGCTGAGCGGAGAAGGAACCTGTTCGAAATCGGTTGTGCCCATGGTTTCTTTCTCGCGTTAGCCGCGGAAGAATTCGAATCGGTAAGGGATCGATATTTCGGCTGATGCCACGAAATACGGTCGTGAAATCCTGGGGCTGAACACGCGGAGCGGCGAGTTTTTATCCTATCGATTCGCGAGCGTTCCTAACGTTATCTGTATGTGGGATACGATCGAGCATTTGTCCCGCCCTGATCTCTATATTGGGAAAATCGCGGAGGCACCGGGTGGGATATTGGCGCTGACCACCGCTGATCTGGAAAGCTGGGTAGCCAAGATTAGAGGCAACAAATGGCGGCAAATTCATCCGCCGACGCATCTGCATTATTTTTCTCGCCGAATGTTACACGCGTTGCTGGGCCGCTACGGGCTAGAGGTAATTTCTATGCGCACCGAGGGAATATACCGCAGCGTCAGTACTATAGCCTATATTATTCTATGCCTGAAATCGAACCGGCATAATCTGTACGCTCAGCTCAAAAAGACCGGTGTGCTAAATTGCGATCTTTACCTGAATCTTGGCGACATACTCTTCGTTGTGGCGCAAAAGCGTAATTCGAAGTCCGCTAGTTAGCCGGCTGCTTATCCCTGGTTATCGCGCGGCACTTTTCGAAGCGCCTGCCGGTGTTGCAAGATGATATTTGGCTCCAGGACACCTCCAAAGCTAGTAAGGGGGTAGATCAAACAGTCACGCCCAATCAGAGATCCTGGATTGATCGCGCTATTGCATCCGATCTCCACTCGATCACCGATGATTGCCCCAAACTTACGGAGGCCGGTGTCGATGATCGTTCCTTCGTGACGAACTGAAATATTTTTTCGATCCAAGCGGAAATTCGAAAGGATCACACCCGCGCCCAAGTGTGCCCGGTGGCCGAGGATGGAATCGCCGACGTAAGTGAAGTGCGGCACTTCTGCTTCGTTGAAGATGACACAATTCTTGAACTCGCATGAGTTGCCCAGCACGACTCCGTTGCCGACGATCACGTTTTCCCGGATGTAACAGCCCGCCCGGATTTCGCATCCTTCCCCGATCCATGCTGGTCCTTTGATGGTAGCACCCGCTTCGACCAGTGTACCTTTTCCGATGAACACTGCATCGCCAATAAATGAAGTGCCTAAGCGAGATCCCAAAAACCCTGGGGTCAATTCTGCTTTGAGGTAATCGCTGATTTTTTTCAGAGGATCCCAGGCGTAGACCACTCCCTCAAACAACGCGGAATGGGCGCATTCACTTAGATCCAGATAATCACTGGGCGAAAACATGGGTTGTCTCTGATTACGGAACTTTCCTGGACACTTTCTGACCGTCCTTCGTGTCTTTCACCGTCCATCCAAGCGTTTCAATTTGACGGCGAATCGCATCACTTGATGACCAATCTTTTTCAATGCGAGCTGCCGCCCTCTTCTCCAGTAAGGCTAGAACCTCGCCGCTGACATTCTCTTGGTCGCTCTGCAGTTGGAGGACCTGATTGATCCGATCCCACCATTGGATCAGGGCGGCCGCTTCCGCCGCTGCGAGTTGATTATTGTCCATAGCGCGATTGGTCGCGCGGATCTGTTCAAAAAGTTCGGCCAATGCGGCCGAAATATTCAGGTCATCATCGAGTGCGGCAAAGAATTGGTCTGACTGGGCAGGTTGGTAGGCGGGATCCGGTCCGCTGTTACCGGCCAGTTCCCGGAGCCGTCCCAGCCATTCGTCAATGCGGAACAGGGATTGGCGCGCCTCGTTCATTCCATCAAAGGTAAAATTTAACTGCAGCCGGTAATTAACGCGGAGCAGAGCGTACCGGATTTCGCGGCCGGTGAAACCTCGATCGATAAGATCGCGGATCGTGTAGAAGTTGCCGAGAGATTTCGACATCTTCTGGCCTTCGACCAACAGGTGAGCGCTATGCAGCCAAAAGCGGACGAACTTTTTACCGGTGCAGCTCTCCGATTGAGCGATCTCAGCTTCATGATGAGGAAACAGGTTATCGACTCCGCCGCAATGGATATCGATTTGAGGGCCAAGAATACGAGTCGCCATGGCGCTGCACTCGATGTGCCAGCCGGGGCGGCCGCGACCCCAAGGACTGTCCCAACCAACCGGCCCATCCGCCGCATCCCAAGCTTTCCAAAGCGCGAAGTCGCCGAGGCTTTCCTTTTCGTATTCGTCGCTCTGGATGCGGCCGGAAGGGCGCAGTTCGTCTAGATCCAGATGGGCAAGATGCCCATAGTCTGCGAATCGGTTGATGCGAAAATAGACGGATCCATCTTCTGCTTGGTAAGCGATCTCTTTCTTAATCAGGAAATCGATCATCGCGATCATTTCGGCGATGTTTTCCGGGTCTGTGGCAGCGGGATAGGAATCAGCGTCTTTAATCCGCAAGGTGTGGATGTCCTCGAAAAACGCGGTCTTGAATTTTTTGGTGAACTCGGCCAGCGGAATATTGGCGGCGCTGCTATTGCGGATCGTTTTATCGTCAACATCGGTGATATTCATCACGCGATTGACGGTGTACCCCCTGGCTTCGAGATGTCGCTGCAGCAAGTCTTCGAAGAGATAAGTGCGGAAGTTGCCGATATGGGCGAACGAATAAACCGTCGGCCCGCAGGTATACATCTTAACCACTTTTCCTGCCGGATCGAGTGGTTGGAACGGTTCCACCGTTCGCGAAAGGGAATTAAGAAACCGAATCATGCTTAGAACTTAAATTTCACCACAGAGATACAGAGGCACGGAGAATAAAAATCCACAGATTACGCAGATTACACATCGTCTAACGGCCTGAACATTGCCGGTGAGCTAAACAGGCGGTTGATTGTGGGTCGCGGTTTCTTTCGTCTGCCCGTTCACTCAAGACCCAAAAGGAAATCTGCGTAATCTGCGGATCATCCTCTCTGTGTACTCTGTGTCTCTGTGGTGAAATCATTCCGTCTAGGCTAATGCGCGGGGGGCGTCTGCCGGGAAATGCGGTTCCAGCTTCTCTACGGTGGCAACGGCCATAGCGGCGATCCCTTCGCCACGTCCGATAAAGCCCAGGCCTTCGTTGGTGGTTGCTTTTATCCCAATGCAATCCGGCGGAATGTTCAGAGTTCGAGACAGGCGTTCGCGCATCGCGGATATATGCGGACCGATCTTGGGCTCTTCCGCGATGAGCGAGGAATCAATGTTGACGATGGCAAAGCTTTTTCCGGTCAAGATCGCTTGAACGCGCCGCAGGATTTCCTGGCTATCAATCCCCTTTATCGACTCATCCGAATTCGGAAAGTGATGGCCGATATCTCGGTCGCCGGCAGCGCCCAGCAGCGCGTCCGCAATCGCGTGGGTTAAGACATCGGCATCGGAATGCCCATCCAAACCCCGGGTATAGGGGATGTCGACGCCGCCTAGAACTAGCTTTCGGCCTTCTACCAATCGGTGAATGTCGTAACCGATACCGCTGCGAACCATAATTAGGTAGCCTTTGGAATAGAGCTTTCGAGCTCGTTGAGATCAATGTTTCCGTTCCACGCGATCACCGCAATTTTCTTTTCATCCAGTGGACTCGGTTTGACGATGACCTGGCCCCCCGCAGATTCAACCAGCAACCATCCGGCGGCAATGTCCCAAAGATTGACGCTTTGCTCTATGTAGGCATCAAAACGTCCGCTGGCCACATAAGCGAGGTCCAATGCCGCGCTTCCCATCATCCGGCATTTACGCGCTTTCGCTACTAAGAGGCTGAAGCTCTTGAGGCCAAGGTTGATGGCGTCCGGCGTTTTCGAGAAGCCGACTGACACGATCGATTCACTGACGGAGGTCCGTTTGCTGACGTGAATTAAGTCGTCGTTTAGATAGGCCGGTTCTCCGCGGGTCGTCCGCCAGAGTTCGTTCTTGATCGGATCATAGATGACGCCGAGCTCGATCTGCTGACCCCGGCGAAAGGCAATTGAGACCGAGAAATGCGGAATACCGTAAAAGAAGTTCACGGTTCCGTCGATGGGATCGACAATCCAATCTCCGTCCGCGTTGGCGGTCTCCGCCGATCCTTCTTCGCCCAAAACGCTGGTATTGGGGAACTCGCGCAACAACAACTCGGTGATGACTTCTTGGGCCCGCACGTCTAGCTCCAACTTCAAATCGTGCGCTTCGGCAACATTGACCTTAAGCGGTTGCATGAAGTTTTCCCGGATCAAGGAACCGGCGGCTTGAGCCGCATCGATGGCAGCGCGGAGATAGGTGTTCATCGTGTGTGATAAGAAAGTTTGATACTCTGATGCGAAGACGAAGGAATTGCATGTATTTCCTCAGATTGAATCTTTCGACGATTCCGGCTACGTCGATTTGCTCAAGCGAGTAGCTCGCGGATCAAGTATCAGAGCCGTTCCGCGGGGCGATGCGGTCGTCGAAGAAACACTCCGCGAGCGCAAATCGGGTTCGTTATTTTCAATTTTTGCTCAAAGCCATCGCGCAAAAATCCGCTCGATCTATTAATTTATCATTGACGGTTGCTCGATTGTTCGTTAGTCAAGCGAGTTGTGAATTTCTTATCCTCCGCAACTGCGGAATGAAAGGGGGGATATCTCATGCCAGCGAAGAAAGCTCCGGCAAAGAAAGCAGCTCCTGTGAAGAAGGCTCCTGCGAAAAAGGTCGCGAAGAAGGCGCCAGCTAAGAAGACTGCTAAGAAGTAACTATACTCTTAAATATAGTGTGAATAGGAGGAGATTAAAAATCTCCTCCTATTTTGTTTGCTTAAGAAGCTCTCGAAGAAGCCAGCAAAACCATCCATAGGAGAGGGATAGGTGCGTGAAAAACGGAAGGACAAAACCCGCGCGCAAGAAATGGACGTTCTTATTTGGCATTCTCACCATAGTTGGCCTTGGCTTTTGTGGGTTCGAATTCTGGCAATGGATTTTGCCTCACTGGCAGACGCAATCTGCGACCGGCTCGTTTTCTGTGTCATCGGTGCCCGCCGGCGCCATCGTGCGTTGGAAAGGTCGCGAACTTGGTCACACTCCTTTAAGGCAGTGCGTCTTACCATCGGGTGACCAAGTTGTTGAAATAACCGCCCCGGGCTATCAACCGTGCCCGATCGAGCTCACCATCCGGACAGGTTCCGTCCTTGATTTAGGAGTGCGCTCACTCGCCAAACAATTAGGAAAACTCAGGTTGGTCACCGATCCACCCGGCGTTTCTTACTTACTGATCGCTCCGGACAAGAAAACCATTGCTGGCCTTACTCCGGACACGATCGAGAACCTGCCTTTGGGAAAATACGACGTTAAGCTGACTCAGCCGGGTTGGCCGGCGTATGCGCAATCGGCCGACATTAACTCCGGTGATCCGGTCGAGGTCGCCCGCGAATTCAAGGGAGGGAGTGTTGAACTCACCAGTGATCCAGCCGGTGCGACGATATTTGTTGGGGGATTGAAACTGGGTACGGCGCCCTTAACGGCTAGCTTACCGACCGGACCGGTGGAAGTGACCTCTCGTTTTGGCACGCTGGTTTCCGTAGTGCAAACGTTGGTTCCGGACCCAGAAAGGGCTATCTCGTTTCACTTCAAACACGCTTACGGCACTTTACTAGTCAGTAGCGACCGAACCGATGCGGTGCTGATTGTGGATGGCGTCGATTACGGGCATCCGCCAGCGCAGCTTTTTGTCGCGCCCGGTAATCATAAGCTTCTGCTCAGTGCACCGAATGCGCCTGATAAAACGAGAAGAGTCGATTTGCTTGAAGGCCAACATGTCAGTGTGCAGATCAACTTCGGACCGATGATTGGTGAAGCTGCCCCGGTCGTGACTCCCGGCGTGTCGCCCACACCCGCGGGTAGTGCGAGCGCGACTCCAGCGACACCGGTGAGCGCGCCGCATCCGGTTCAGTTAGCGGCCCAGGCAATACCGTCGCCGACGCCGTTGCCGGCTGCGACACCGGAATCGAACCGGAACAGCGGGAGCTCATCCCTACCGTCGCCAACCCCCGAAAAAACTACCGGCAGTTCTGAAGAACAACCGGTAATTCCGCCAGCTAACGAGGAACGAAGCCCATCCGTCACGCCGGATCATGAACAACCGAAGCCGCTTCGCACCTTGAGTCGAGCTGCGGCAGCTACGAAGAAAGCGAGCGGGGAGGTTACACCCGCTCCTTCGGCTTCACCCAAGGCTGAACAACCGAAAAGCAAAAAAGAAGCGTTTCAGCTTTTGGATTCGCTACTGAAAGCGAAAGAAGAAGAGTTGAGTCTGGAGAAACAGAGTATCGAATATCAGATCAAAATTTCTTCCGGAGCAATTCGCGAACAATGGAAGTACCGCCTGGCGCAATGGCGCCTGAAGAAGACCCGTGCCGAGCAAGATCGGGCAGCAGAGGAAGCGAGCCTGAAGGAGCAGTGGAAGTAGGCTGGGGGGAGTGGACGTAGTGGAGTTAGTGGACGTAGTGGACATTTGCTCGCGCTTTGTGGGGAGGTCCACTGGGTCGACTCAGTCGACTTAGTCCACTCACTGAGCAGCCTTACCGCCCTTCAGCGTGGCTAGCGCCTTATCCACGATCTGTTCGACTGGCCAAAGCCGACCGATACCTTCGTAGCCGCAAGCTAACATTCCTTCTTCGGGTCCGATGAATTCGCTGCCGCGGCTGCGTAGCAGCGTCACGTTGTGTTGAGTCGCCGGATGTAACCACATCTTTCCGTTCATGGCCGGCGCCAGGAGCAGCGGGGCTTTGGTGGCTAAGGCAATTGCGGTAAGTGCTTCGTCAGCAAATCCGTGAGCCAGCTTAGCCAGGATATCGGCGGACGCTGGAGCGATTAGCAACAAATCAGCGCGATCCGCTAAATCGATATGGCCTGGTTGCCAGCCCGCCTTCTCATCAAAGATGTCGGTGGTGACTGGGTTACGAGAAAGGGTCTGAAGAGTCAGTGGAGTAATAAATTTCGTTGCGCCATGTGTCAGAACGACGTGCACATCGCATCCCGCCTTGCGAAGCTGGCTAGCGAGATCCGCGGCCTTGTAAGCAGCGATCGAAGCGGTGATCCCGAGAATGATGGTCATGGAGCCTTGTTAGCTAAACATCGTGCGACGCGTTGAACGCAGCAAATTTTTAGTTGGTGGTGCGTGGAGGCGGGCCGCTTTTGTACGGTGCAGAACTTCGCCGAAAGAGCGGAGGGAATAAACGCAGAGGTACTTTAAATCATGCTAGTAGGCGGCTCCCGGGAATGCCCCAACGCGCGATTTTCCCCACGACGATGCCCGGCGTAAGATCGTGGAGCGCTGCCTCGCTTGCGAGGGCCGTTGGTGAGCGGGGCTAGCGATGTACCAGGCAGATCGCTCGGCTAGGCTCTTGGACGACGAGACAAAGGTCGCGACATTGAACGCAGAGGGAGGTTAGGCGCGCCTCATTGTGTCCCTTTGCTCACCGCGGCCTCGCAAGCGAGGCAACGCTCCACGGGTGGCCACCCTCATCCGCGATGCCCTCCTTGAACTCCTGCAACTCCTCGAACTCCTTTCTACTGACTTTTCGCGAGCATCTTTGGCAGCCAAGAAGCGCGCCGTGGGTGAAGGCCTCGCGAGCAGCTGTTCCCGGGAGCCGCTTGTTGATCAAGTTGTCCGGTCGCGGGTTCGCCGTCTGGTTAAGGTAGTGGCGTTGAAATCGGTACGGGCGAAAGCTGTTCCCCTCCAGGCGCTGGGGCTATTCTACATTGGAAACCTGTTCTCTAATCTTTTCCAATTCGGCTTTCGAGTGCACAACCAGTTGAGAGATTTCGGCGTCGTTGGCTTTGGCGCTCAGGGTATTGAGTTCGCGGCCGATTTCCTGGCAGAGAAATTCCAGCGTTCGTCCGATGGAGTCTTCGGATTCGGCGATACCTAAGAATTGAGTGATATGAGAGTCCAGGCGAGAGACTTCTTCGGAAAAATCGGAACGTTCAGCGAAAAAGGCGACTTCCTTGGCTAACCGGTCGTCACCGAGCGGAATGTCAACGCCGTGCGCCTTCACCCGGTCTCGTAAAGAATTCCGGAATCGTTCGGCAGCTCGCGGTTGTAGTTTCCGGACTTTGTCGAGGTTCGAGCGCAGGGTCTTTATACGCCGCGTCAAGTCTCGCAAGAGATGCGCACCTTCCTTAGCGCGCATAACCAGCACTTGTTGGAGAGCGGTTTCTAAGGCGGTTAGCACTGCTTGGCGAGTTGCGGTCTTCAGCTGCCGTTGCTCCGGTACGTCCAGGACTCCCGGAGCGCGTAACAGCGTATCAATGCTGATTTCACCCGCTAAGCCCAATTCTTTTTGAACAGCGCTAAATGTTTCCAAGTAGGCTTTTGCCAGTTGCCGGTTCAACTTGGGAGCGAGTTCGCTGCGGACGAACTGGGCCGAGAAGTTAGCGTTGATTCTGCCGCGATGAATCTTCCGATCGATCGCTGCTCTGACATCTGTTTCCAGCGACGAAAACGCCCCGGGTAAGCTCAGTACAATCTCGGTTTGGCGTTTATTGAGCGCCTGCAGTTCTACTACGATCTTACATTCGTCACTAGCGGCTCGGCCCCGACCGTACCCGGTCATGCTACGCATCGGCGTGATATTCTTGCAATGATCGGACGTTAATACCTTTGGTTTTGATGCCGCGAATCGCGCGGATACTGGCCTCAACCGCGCTGATCGTTGTCAGAATCGGGATCCGGTTCGCAACCGCCAGGCTACGAATTCGGATTTCATCTTTCCTTGGGGTCTTACCGCTCGGCGTATTGATGATCAAATCGATATCTCCGTTCTTCATCAGATCGAGCACATTCGGACGGCCCTCAGAAATCTTGAACAGGTGGCGAACCGGAAGACCGGCTGCCTCGATGGCGAGAGCGGTTCCAGCGGTGGCATAAAGATGGAATCCAAGCTCCACCAGTTCCTTGGCTAGCGGCACAATCTCCAGCTTGTCGTTATCTTTCACGCTCACGAAGAAGTTACCTTTCTCCGGGAGCGGTGGTTGAGCCGCCATTTGTGACTTGGCGTAGGCTACGCCTAGATCGTCTGCGATCCCCATTACTTCCCCGGTCGCTTTCATTTCGGGACCGAGGATAATATCGATGCCCGGGAAACGGATAAACGGAAACACTGCTTCTTTTACCGAGAAATGTGGAGGGATGATCTCTTTGGTAAACCCGAGCTCGGACAAGGTTTTTCCGGCCATCACTTTTGCCGCCAACTTGGCGAGTGGCACACCGATGGCTTTGCTCACAAACGGTACGGTCCGGGAAGCTCTGGGATTAACCTCCAATACATAGACTTCCTCCGCTTTCACCGCGAACTGGACATTCATCAAGCCGCGGACCTGGAGCTCCTTAGCCATGGCCTTGGTGGCGCCCTCGATCGCGGCTAGCACTTCAGGAGAGAGCGAAAACGTAGGGATGACGCAGGCGCTATCGCCGCTGTGAATCCCGGCCTGTTCGATGTGCTGCATGATCGCTCCAATCACCGCGATCTCGCCATCCGCGATACAATCGACATCAACCTCGATAGCGTCCTCCAAAAACCGGTCTACCAGTACAGGCCGCTCGGGGCTCGCTTCGACCGCCGTGCGAATATAGCGGCGGAGATCGTCTTCACCGTAAACGATTTCCATGGCCCGTCCGCCCAACACAAAAGAAGGACGAACCAAGACCGGATACCCGATCGTTCGGGCCACCTTGACCGCCTCGGTTTCGTTCGTGGCCGTTCCGCTAGGCGGTTGATTAAGGCCGAGCCGCCGCAGCATAGCGGAGAAATGCTTACGATCCTCAGCCATTTCGATGCTCTGCGGCTGAGTTCCAATGATGTTAACCCCATTGGCTTGTAAGGCGGCGGCCAGGTTGAGTGGGGTTTGTCCTCCGAATTGAACGATCGCGCCCCAGCAGTCGAGTGCGCGATAAATGGACAGAACATCTTCGAGCGTGAGTGGTTCGAAGAAAAGCATGTCGGAGGTGTCGTAGTCGGTCGAGACCGTCTCCGGATTCGAGTTAGCCATCACCGTCTCGAATCCTTCTTCCTTCAGGGCGAAGGCAGCGTGAACGCAGCAATAGTCGAACTCGATTCCTTGGCCGATCCGATTAGGGCCGCCGCCCAGAATCAAAATCCGGCGACGATCCGAGAGCCGCAGCTCACTTTCCTCTCCATAGCTGGAATAGTAGTACGGCGTATAGGCCTCGAATTCGGCAGCGCAGGTGTCTACCAGTCGATAGGTAGGAGTGAGTCCTTGCTTAATCCGTTCCTCGCGGACATCGGTCTCGGAGCGATTCGTAAGGAAGGCGATTTGTCGGTCGGAAAACCCGAGCCGCTTCGCTTTGTGCAGACCTAACTTGCCCGATCTGATTTGGTCCTCAGCGGTAATCAGTTGAGAGATGTTTTCCAAAAACCAAGGGTCGATACCGGTCAGGCTATGTATTTTAGCGGTATCGAGACCGGCTAAGAAAGCGTATCGAACATAGAAGATCCGGTCCCAGGATGCGCTTACCAATTTGCGTTGGATTTCGGTTAGATCCCAATCGCCAACGTCAGTTCGCGGCTCGATATCTTTGCCGTCTGCTCCCAGACCGAACCGGCCAATTTCCAGAGAGCGGAGTGCTTTCTGGAGAGACTCTTTGAACGTGCGCCCGATGGCCATTGCTTCACCGACACTCTTCATCTGCGTGGTGAGAATGGGATCGGCTTGGGGGAATTTTTCGAACGTGAACCGCGGCACTTTGACGACACAATAGTCGATGACCGGTTCGAAACTCGCGGGTGTCTCTCGGGTAATATCGTTGCGGATTTCGTCCAGGGTGTAACCGACGGCCAACTTAGCGGCAATTTTTGCGATCGGAAAACCGGTAGCTTTGGACGCGAGCGCCGAAGATCGAGAAACCCGCGGATTCATCTCGATCACCACCATGCGGCCGGTCTTCGGGTCGACCGCGAATTGGATATTCGAACCGCCGGTTTCCACACCAATGGCGCGAATTACCGCGAAAGAAGCGTCTCGCATCAGCTGGTATTCTTTGTCGGTGAGAGTCTGGGCGGGCGCGACGGTGATCGAATCGCCGGTATGGATCCCCATCGGGTCGAGATTCTCGATCGAGCAGATGACCACACAGTTGTCCGCGCGATCGCGCATGACCTCCATTTCAAATTCTTTCCATCCAAGGAGCGATTCCTCGATCAACACTTCTTTGACCGGAGATTGGTCCAGGCCGCGAAGGACGATTTCTTCAAACTCTTCGCGATTGTAGGCAATCCCGCCCCCCGCGCCGCCCAGCGTAAATGCCGGACGGATAATGAGCGGGAAATTGCCGATGGTGACCGATACTTGTTGGGCGTCCGCTAGATCATGGGCGACACCAGAGCGCGGAACGTCTAAACCGATCTCGAGCATCACATCTTTAAAAAGCTGACGGTCTTCTCCTTTAGAAATAGCGTCGGCGTTTGCCCCGATGAGCCGGACGTTAAACCGATCGAGTGCACCATTGCGATAGAGCGCCATCGCTGTGTTCAGCGCGGTCTGGCCACCAAGAGTAGGCAAGAGCGCATCCGGCCTCTCTTTAGCAATAATCAGTTCGACGATCTCCGGAGTGATCGGCTCGATGTACGTGCGGTACGCGAACTCGGGATCCGTCATGATGGTAGCCGGATTCGAGTTAATGAGAATGACCACGTAACCTTCTTCCGAGAGTGCTTTGCAAGCCTGAACCCCGGAATAGTCAAATTCGCAACCTTGCCCGATCACGATTGGGCCGGAGCCGATCAAGAGTATTTTTCGGATAGAAGTGTCGCGCGGCATGAGCGATGGCAGGTTAATGGTAGAGCGGCAAAACTCAACGTAAAAGCCTGTGACTAGCAGGCCGTTACTAGGAGTACTCGCCAAAAGTCGACGGAGTGGACCAAGTTGACGGGTTGGACGTTGTGGACAGGGAAAATGACCGCTAGTCGACCACTGTCTACTCCGTCCACTTGGTCTACTCCGTCCACTTAAGTCGCGCCCCCGGAGAATGGGCTGCTGAAACTGGCCTTATAACCGTTCTTCCAGATCAACTAGCCGGCTGAGTGCGCTGACAAAATCTTTAAGGGCGCTCGCTGGGAGCATAATGGTGTCGCGCCGGCCACTTACGTCTTCGGTAATCTTCAAGAAACGTCCACGCTGGTTTTCTTTAAGGTCCAGAAAGAATACTTTTCGATCGACCTGGATCTTCTCCGAAGCGAGGGGGTCGCTAGAGCCGTGTGCTGTATTGCTATTAATCATAACCTCACATTCCTTGCCAAAATTCGGGGCGCTATGACCGCCCTATTGCTTTCTGCCTTCGCAAAGCGACTCGACCAAGCTCGCCGAAGACCTACGGCGGGACGGGCCCGGAGAGAAAGCAACCCTGTAACCGGCCATTTGCTGGAAGATAGGAATTTAGTGTAAGAAAAAAAGAAAATTTACTAATGAAAATTCAGAAGCCCAACAGCGGTGCGGACTTTGGCAATGGTTTGTTCTGCGGTCGTTAAAGCGCGTTCTGCTCCGCGCCGGAGCACCGATTCCACATAACCCAGATCTGATTCCAGTTCGGCTCGTTTTTTGCGCATCGGCTCAAAAGCGCTCCAAAGGACTTCGAAAAGCTGTTTTTTGTACTCGCCGTAACCGGTTCCGCCTGCGCGAAAACTCTGGGTCATCGCCTCGACTTCTTCCGGACTGGCAAACAAACGATAAAGCTGCACGATGATGGAGTTCGACGGGTCCTTGGGAGCCTCTACTGGCGTTGAGTCGGTAACGATGCCCATCACTTTTTTTCTTAAGGCTTTTTCCGGGGCAAAAATCTCGATCGTGTTCCCGTAGCTTTTGCTCATCTTCTGGCCGTCCAAACCGACGACGGTCGCCACCTCTTCGCGGATTCTGGGCTCTGGGATTTTCAGGATCTGCCCGTAGGTCTCGTTAAATTTTGCCGCGATATCGCGGGTCATTTCGAGATGCTGTTTTTGATCCTGTCCAACCGGGACCACATCGCTTTCATAAAGTAGAATATCGGCGGCCATTAGTACCGGATAAGCAAAGAGGCCGTGAGAAGCCGCCAGTCCGCGGGCGATCTTGTCCTTGTATGAATGGGACCGTTCCAACAGGCCCATCGGAGTGACGGTGCTTAGTATCCAGGTCAATTCGGTTACGATAGGAACGTCTGATTGCCGAAAGAAGCAGACCCGGTCAGGGTCCAGACCACAAGCCAGGAAATCAAGAGCCACACCCAGCACGTTCTCGCGAAGTTCTGCCGGGTTCCGCAACGTGGTGAGAGCATGGTAATCCGCGATAAAATAGAACGCATCGCCTTGCTCTTGTAGTTCCACCGCCGGGCGTAGTGCGCCGAAGTAATTGCCAATATGCAGCGTCCCTGATGGTTGAATGCCAGTTAAGTACCGAGCCATGCTAGGGAATAAGAGAATAGCAGATAGCAGATAGCAAATAGCAAATTGGGGGTGCGTTTGGCGGTCGCGTTTGGCGTGTGGCGTGTGGCGTGTGGCGTGTGGCGGTCGGCGGTCGGCGGTCGGCGGTACGGCGGTACGGCGGTACGGCGGTACGGCCCTTAGGCGCGAAGCGCTGACAAGAATTTAGTCCGGCAGCTGCCGGATGAGTCCGCGAGCCTTAGTTATGGCGTAAAGAAAGGATCAGCGCTGAAAGCGCGCAAGAAGGATGGGCGAGGTTAGAATGGTTGCTCATTTCTAGGATCGATCACACGCGGTCCCGGGTAACGCCTTCTGACGCGCCTTCAGCGCTAGGCGCCTTTTTTGCCAGTACCTAGGCCTCGCAGACTCAGCCTAGGCTAAAATCTACCAGCGCTTCGCGCCTAGGGGCGATGTGCCCCCATCGCCGCGCCGCCATACGCCGACACGCACAAACGCCGAACGCCGAACGCCAAACGCCGAACGCCGAACGCCACACGCCACACGCCACACGCCACACGCCACACGCCACACGCCCCACGCCACAC
>Ga0185299_10000675_pt1 | contig 83864 bp, 57 predicted proteins | sample PaiPotPPA55metaG_FD_128002 | JGI IMG/M metagenome (GOLD analysis project Ga0185299, IMG submission 128002) | Iron sulfur acid spring bacterial and archeal communities from Banff, Canada, to study Microbial Dark Matter (Phase II) - Paint Pots PPA... ...
ACACAGACGAAAGAGGATGGCTCGTGAATCCGCAAGGCGATCCCCGCACTCTTTAAAAAGCCGTCTCACGACGGACCGTGGAAGGTACGTCCTTCGTTGTTTTGGCCATTCCCATATGGCAGTCTTTCTTCTCCTTTCTTCTCCTCTTGTATCGCCTGAGCGGCGAATATGAGGGCATGTCGGGCATTTGCTGCTGCGAATGCCGGCGGGAGATTTCCCCCTGGAATGCCAGACGTTGCGGCGGCATGATGGCCGCTCAGCCTGTTTTTTGTCTCGACTGCCTGGCCGGGCATCCCGAGGCAGGCATGGGCGAACGGCTCAAGGCGTTTCGCGTGCACGCCAGCCTCACCCAGGCCGAGCTGGCGGGCAAACTTGGCCTGCACTACGATTCCATCGGCCGCATCGAACGCGGCGAGGTGGACCCGAACCGGAGCACCATTGCCAAGCTGATGCACATCTTTGGCATAGCACTGGTCGCGCCGCTGGCGCACAGCAAGGACGCCAACCATTTCAGTGCCCTGACGGTCATTTAGAAACTCGCCCACCGCTGATGACGGGAAGAATCGAAATCTCCATGCCGTTCGCCAGGGGCGTCGCCAGTCCGCCTGTCGAGCGTGCTTCCGTGTTTCCGACAAACACATTCACGTGCTCCCGGATATCGCCGCGCTCGTGGCGTTGCTCGACCCCCGCCTCGACCCCTGTCTTGATAGGAACGCGCCCATTTTCCGCCATTTCTGCGCTGCTTCTTGCATTTCCGACGCCCAAAGGCGAAAATGGCACGGTCTTTTTCCAGGCTGATGCTCAGGCAGGTGGAAATGTGACCAGCCATGAATCTTTCCAGAGCCTGATGGGCCGTCTACACGCCGGCGACGAACATGTCCACGCCGAATGAATTCTCTGCAGCAGCCAGCAAGGACTTGGCTACGCAACTGCTGGAGATCGTGAAGCACTTCGCTGACGCTTGGCAAGCGGAGCGGCCGCCGCACATCGAGAGCTTTCTGCCGTCCAGCGGCGCCGCCCGTCTCGCAGTCCTGGCCGGCCTGGTGCAGGTGGATCTGGAGCGGCGGCTCAAGGCAGGCGAGGCGGTGCGGGTCGAGAGTTACTTGCAGCGCTTTCCGGAGCTTGGCGGCCAAACAGATGCCGTTATTCAGCTGATCGCCACCGAGTTTGCCATGCGGCAGCGGCAAGGCCTCGGGGCTTCCGCCGAGGATTACGTCCAGCGCTTCCCCGAGATGGCCGCACAACTCAGACGGTGCTTGGCCGGAGTGGAGTCGGTCGCGATGGCGATCGACACTTTGCCCGACAAACGCATCCAGGTGCTACCCCAGCCCGCGGGTGCGGCGGATACTCAACCCGCCGAGCCTGCCGACCTGGCCTCAGGTGGACCGTTGCCGCGGCCGTTTGGCCGCTACCAGTTGCTCAAATTGCTTGGCCGAGGGGGCATGGGTTCCGTCTATGTCGCGCGCGACTCACAGCTCGATCGGCAGGTGGCTCTCAAGATGCCGAATTTCTCCGTGAGCAAGAACCCGCAAATTCTCGAACGCTTCTACCGTGAAGCCAAAGCGGCCGCGACGCTCAATCATCCCAATCTTTGTCCGGTCCACGACATCGGCGAGATCAACGGCGTGCTCTACCTGACCATGGCCTACATCGAAGGCCAGCCGCTTTCCGCGCAACTGCGCGGCAACCACAAGCCGCTGGCGCTGCGGCCGGTCGCCGCCCTGGTCCGCAAGCTCGCTCTGGCCATGGCGCAAGCGCACGCCAAGGGAGTCATACACCGGGACCTCAAACCCGCCAACATCATGCTGACCCCGCGTCATGAGCCGGTCATCATGGATTTCGGCCTGGCCCTCTGCGCCAAAGAGAACGATGGCCGCCTTACCCAGGAGGGGATGATTGTGGGGACGCCGGCTTACCTGGCGCCCGAGCAGGCCAGGGGCAACCCCGAAGAAATGGGCCGCGCCTGCGACATCTACAGCCTGGGCGTCATTCTCTACGAGTTGCTGACCGGACGCCTGCCGTTTGCCGGCCGGGGCGCCATGAACATTCTCACCAAGGTTCTTCACGACAAGGCCGAGCCTCCCTCCGTCCATCGACCGGGGCTTGATCCGCGTCTCGAAGCCATCTGCCTGAAGGCCATGGCCAAGGAGCCGGCTGAGCGCCACGCCTCCATGACGGAGCTAGCTCAGGAATTGACCGATTATTTGAAGAGCACCGGCTCGTCGCGCAGCGGCGCGGATCAGCAGCCATCATCCGTGGAAGACCCGTTTGCCGATTTGCAAGCGCAGGCACAAACTTTCGTCTCTGCCTCGGCCACGCCGGCACCGCGCCCGCGCACGCTCCGCCGGCTGGTCTGGCCGGCGCTGGCTGCGGCCGTGCTGCTTTGCCTGGCCGGCATCGTTTATCGCGCTTTACCAAAAAGCGAAGAACTCGAAGTCCGAAAGAACCGACTTGAGCCGCTGCCTGCATCCCCTACCGCTCCGCCGCTGGTGTCCAGGCGAGAATCTCCTCAGCCGCCCGATCGTGCCGTGGACAACCGGAAAGTGGCCCTGGAAGCATTGGCCCGCAGCCAGGAGTACGCCCATCAACAGAAACACGACCTGGCGGTTACCGAGGCGAGCCTGGCCTTCCAGCTCGACCCGCGCTTGACGACGGCATTGCTTGCCAGGGCCGCCGCGCACATGGCCCTGGCCCACTGGCTTCCTGCGGTCGATGATTGCACCAAGGTGATCGAGCTCGATTCCAGGAATGTCGAGGCTTACGTGACACGCGGCGCCGCTTATGAAAAGCTCGCACGGTACCAGGAAGCCATTGCAGATTATTCGCAGGTTCTGACGCTGGATCCCGGCAATGTCACGGCGCGCTGGAACCGCGGCCGGGTGTACGAGCAGATCAAGCAGTACGACCGTGCCCTGGCCGATTATGATCAAGCCTTGCGGGAGCAACCAGAAGCGGCCAAGGGATATCTGCGGCGTGGCCACCTTCATGTTCTGAGGGGAGATAACGCCAGGGCGAGGCTTGATTTCCAGAAAGCCGTTGCCCTGGAGCCGGCGTTGGCCGCAAAAGTGCCCCCCCTGCCCGCCGAGCCTGCTCCGGCTGTGAAGGCGCCCGCCATCATCGCTTATGTCTGGCCCGCTGAGTCGCTCAAAAAAGGCACGATCAAGGCGCCCCCTGGCCTGAGTAAGCAGAAGCCGCTCTTCAAGGATACGTTCACGAATTCCAGGAGCGGGTTCGCCCAGGGCGTTGAAAAGGACGGTTCCACGAGAGGCTACAGCAACGGGATTTATTACATCAGGCAAAGCAAGCCGGGGAGCGTATTCTCAACCCTGCCCCTGCGGAAGGCAGCGGCGCCAAAAGAAAATTGTGCCTGTCAGGTCGAAGCCGCGGTGCTCGGCGGCGGGCCTTACCTGACCTGGGGATTGTGCATTACCGAGGGCCCTTTCGCCGGTGCAACTCAGAGCATCGCGGTGGCGCTCACCAGTCAAGGCGTTTTGGAACAATGGGCCGGGGCTTCAGGGGGAATCCTTCAGCGCAGTCCGTCGGTCTCCATTGAGGGTCATGCGGCGATTCACAGCGGAACCGGCGTGTCCAATACGATCCTCCTGATCGTGCGCGGCCGGCTGCTTGAAGTCTATGTCAACAACCGAGCTGTCATGGACCCGGTCGTAATGGAGCGCGCATTCAGCATGCCATCTCTGCACCTGTGCTGCTTCAAGCGCGGATCCGGCATCACCTCGATTGTGGAATTCAAGAACGTCACCGTCTGGTCGGCGGAGCAAATCCCGCCCCTGGAGGAACGCGGCGCAGTGGCCGTCAAGGCGGCCCGGAAATAACCGTTCCGAACTGGGCACGAAGAGCGCAGAGAGCGAAGGGGCAGAGAGAATGGCTTTTCATCCAGACATCAGAACCTTGGCTATGTGATCAACGTCGTCGAGGATCGGGACTACCGTCCGGGAGCCGTTGCCAATGCCACGTGGGCTAATCGCGCGGGAAGAAGTTTCATCTGGCGCAGGCACGAGATTGAAAACTACCTGCTTCATCCGCGTGTCGTGCTCGAATTGTTCAACAACTTTCGCGCTACAGGCGCGGCCTGGGCCAACTCCCTTCCGGCGAATGAACCGGACGTCTCCGCATTGCTACAGAGCCTGCGGCGGTCGAGGCGCGTTACAGAGTCCATCTGGCTCACTTCCAGAATCCCGGCTTTCTGACCTCGGGCGATTACCTGCTCGAAATGAAAGCAAAGGACCTTTTGGCGGCGCTCTCTCGACATTTGGTTGGCCTCGGCGCGCCCGCGCTCCTGCATCAAGCCGCGCTGGCAGACGAGCTTCTCAGAATACTGGAGCGAAGCTATCAACCGAATTCGACCTATCGGCCGGACGACTTTTTCGAGCTGGCTGACATTCTCCGGCAATACTAACGTCTGCAACGGAACCAGCGAAGTTAACGGCGTCCGGAAGAGCTCGCGAACGCTGCATTTGCTCCGCCCTGATCGAGACCAGGTGCACCTGCGCGCCCGTCACGTTGGGGAGGACGAGTGACGGAGGACGAGTGACAGTTACGCGTCTTCTGTAACGCGAAGGCGTTACGCCCAAGGCGGTTGATGACGCCGCCTTGCACAATGCCCAGGGCTGCCCCGGCATGCTAGATGTAGCGTTGGCAAGATGGGTGCGATCAAGCCGTGTTTGTGCTTCCCAGGAACGCCCGATTCGTTTCTAATTCCACAATCTGATCGGCGCCCCGGAATTTGGCATCGAGAAGCTCCAGGCATCCCCGCTGGCCAAGGAGTGCATACGCAAGCGGCGCTGGCGTGAAACCAACACGGGCTCGCCAGCGCCATGCAGTCCCATCTTGCGCCAGTTCCAGCTCAACCTTGTGAAACTCCACCCAGTATCTTTGTCCCCGCCATTTAAGAGCAGCCCGCTCTCCGCCCAGAACGATGCCGAGCGGCTCAGCCAGCTCCATGGGAAAAAGCGTGTCCTGGGAACCGGTGTCCAGAAGAGCGGACTTGAGACGACGAGCCGCGATCGGACCCGTGATGCGAATGGAGACAAAGGGCCTTGGCAGGTTCTCACTGGCTGAGGTTGCGGCAGTCGCCTTGGTCGGCGGCTTGCCGGCAAAGAAACCAACAAGCCGTGCAAGGAAGCCGGGCCGCGCTGGGGCGATGGCCGGGGCGGGTTCAACCCAAACGCGGCGGTAGGGGAAACGGAACATCAAGACAATTCCGAACCGGAACGGATGGAGCCGTCGCCTGGGATCCGCTCCAGCAGTACCTCTTCGGGATCCTCTCCTACACGGCGCACCAGGGCGTCCAGGTCCGCGAGATTCGCACTGCTGGCAATCAGGCGGCGGCCGTCCGGGCTAAAGGCAACCCAGCGGCCTCGATGTTCGTTAAGTTCCTCAAGAGAAAACTCCGCGGAACCCGTCTGCGACTCTGCTCCAGGTATTGGTTGCGATGCAGGCATGTTCGTTTCTCCCGTCTCATCCTAGCCGATGACCTTCTCAGAATGAAGATGACTTTTCTCGCTGGATAAGCCCCCTGTATTCAAGACGCTTTCATGACTCCACGCGCAGCGCGTCCGCGATGACGTAGGTATTGTTACCGCTGTTGTTCAGTACCACTTTCAGCGTACCGCTGGTGATCGTGACGTGGGTCAGGACCTGGAACGGCACGCCGCCGGCGCTCGGCCCGGTGGGCGTTGTGGTTTGATCGGCCGTGACGTTCTGAACCAGGGTCGAGCCGTCGTAGATCGCATACGGGGCGTTGGTCGATTGGTTGTAATAAGGTCCCCAGGACGCTTCGATCGCATAGGAGCCGGCGGCCAGTCCCGTCACCACCCAGGTCGCCGTGGTCGAGCCCGTCCCGCCGGCGGCCGTGTAGCGATCGCTGCCGCCGTAAGCTCCCTTGTCCAGCTGACTGGTCCAGGCGCCCGTCTCCGCATAAGTCGGGTCGCCGTTGTCTACGATTACCGGGCCGGACACGACCGTTTGCTGCGTCGATAGCGCCAGGTTGTTGGTGTCGTTGGCGGCATCGGACTCGGTGAAGCTATTGTCGGCGTTGAGCACGGCAAACAGGGTGTAGCCGCCGCCGTTGGCAAACTGGAACGCCGGGCTCGTGCCCGAGTGATTGCCCACGGCCAGGTCGGCCGCGGCGCTGATGGTCTCCTTGCCCAGGAAGGTCGCCTTGCTCAGATCCTGTTTGGGGTCCGCGGACATGGAAGCATAGTAAGCGATGGTGAAGCTGGACGGCGCCGCCGCGCCGCTGACGGTGTAGGTGCGGCTGATGGTGAAGCCGGTCTGCTGATTCACACTGGCCGGGCCGCTGATGCCGTCACCGCCGGCCGACCAGTTGAGGTCCGTGCTGGACACCGGCAGCGGCGCGAAACGCACCGCGTCGGCGACCACATAGGTGCCGTTACCCGTATTGCCGACGGTGACCTTCAGGGTGCCGGTGGTGATGTTGACCCTGGCCAGGGTCTGGAAGGGCACGCCGCCGAAGCTCGAACCGCTGGGCGTCAAGGTCTGATTGACGGCCACGGTCTGCAGCAGCGTGGCGCCGTCATAAATGGCGTAGGGGGCGTTGCTCGATTGGTTGCCGTAGGCGTGCCAGGTGGCCTGCACCTGGTAGAGGCCGGCCGGCAGACCGGTGGCTTGCCAGGTGGCGGTGTTCTGACCGGTGCCGCCGGCAGCAGCATAGCGCTCGCTGCCGTTGTAGGCAGTCACGTTTTCCGTGGTCCAGGCGCCGGTCTCGGAATAGCCGGCGGTGCCGTTGTCCACGATCACCGGACCGGAGACCTGCACGGTCTGAGGCGCCACAGCCACGTCGTTGCTGTCGTTGGCCGCGTCGGACTCCATCCAGCTGGAACCTGCCGTCAACCTGGCCAGCAGATAGTACGTGCCGCCGTTGGGCAATTGCAACGACGGACTGGTGCCGCTGTGATCGCCCACGGCCAGATCGGCCGCGGCACTCAACGTCTCACTTCCCAGCAGCGTGGCCTGGCTCAGGTCCTGGGTCGTGCTCGAAGAGGTAGACGCATAGTAGCTGATGGTAAACGTGTCCGGGGCTGCGGCGCCGCTGACCGAGTAGGTGCGGCTGAAGGTGAAGGGCGTTTGCGCGTTGATGGTGGTGGGACCGGTGATACCGTCGCCCGGGGCGGACCAGTTCAGGTCGGTGCTGGAAACCGGCACGAAGGCTTCGCGCATGGCGTCGGCGACGATGTAGGTGCCGCCGCCGGTGTTGCTCAGCACCACCTGGAGCGTGCCGCTGCTGATATGGAACGTCCCCAGGGTTTGGAACGGCACGCCGCCGAACAGCGGGCCATTGGCCGGCAGTGTTTGATTGACCGTTACGGTTTGCAGCAGCGTGCTGCCGTCGTAAATCGCATAAGGGGCGTTGGCCGCCTCATTGGGATAGGGATGCCAGCTGACCTGGACCTGGTAAAAGGCCGAAGGGAGTCCGGTCACTTGCCAGGTGGCAGTGTTCTGGCCGGCGCCGCTGCTGGTGGCATAGCGCTCATTGCCGCCGTAGGAGGGCACGGTCTCGGTGGTCCAGGCGCCGGTCTCGGAATAGCCGGGGGTACCGTTATCCACGATCTGGGGAGCCGGGGGTGCGATAACAGTAATACTTGCTGTGGCCACGTCGCTGTCGAGCACGCCGTTGTTGACCTTGAACCGGAAGCTGTCGGCGCCCACGTAGCCGCTGCTGGGGGTATATGTCAGGTTGGGCGCGGTGCCGCTGAGCGTGCCATGGCCGGGGTTGGCCGTGACGATGTACGTCAGCGACCGCGGCGGGCTATTGGGATCGGAGCCGGTAAGCGTGACAGCCGTGGCCGTGTTCTGGATGACGTTGAGTGACTGGGAATTGGCGGTCGGCTTGCCGACATCCGTAATCGAGACCGTGGCGGTGTCGCTGTCGAGGACGCCGTTGTTGACCTTGAACTGGAAGCTGTCAGCGCCGAAGTAGCCGCTGCTCGGCGTGTACGTCAGGTTGGGGGCCGTGCCGCTAAGAGTGCCGTGGCTAGGGTTGGCCGTGACGATGTAGGTCAGACTGCGGGGCGGGCTGTTGGGATCGGAGCCGGTGAGCGTGATCGCGGTGGCGGTGTCCTGCGGTACGGTGACCGACTGAGCATTAGCGGTCGGCTTGCCGACGTTAGAGGAACTGACCTGAAACTCCGCGATCCAGGTTCCCCAGTTGGGTAAGGATATGTCCGAGGTTGCGATGGCGTACTCATTCACGGCCCAGAACGAGGTTCCGGTTGTCGGGTCCACCATGATGCCGCTGAAATCGCCTATCCGCGTCCCCTGGTAAAACTGCTCGCCGTTTTTCACCAGCACCGCCGGCTCCATCGTTCCCAGCGGATCCGCCGGGGTCCGCCCGGTCACATACATGGCCATGTTTTCCTGCAGCGACGATTCCAGGTACGTCATGCCGATGCTCCCGTCCGGGGCCAATGCCACCGACGGCATGTACGTGTCCACGCCGTCTGCCGGCGCGATCGTCCCCTGCTGCACCAGCGCCGGCGCGGCCCCGGCGGTGCTGATCTCGTACCATTGCGCGTGCACGTCCGTGTCCGTGTTGATGCCAACGTTTTGCGCCGCCACCAACTCATTGTTCCGCCAGTCCACATTTAAAATCCGCGTGTCCAGCACCGTGCTCACCTGCGCATGCGTATCCTGGGGAAACGGCGTGATCGTGTACGGGGCCATGGCCACGTAATAGTCGGTGAACGTCGGTGCGGCGCTGAGCACATTGGTCATCTGCACCACGCGCAGGTAGGCGTAGCTGCCATCCTGCTCCAGCCCCTTCTCTTCCACCAGCCACATGGGCCCACCCGCCACGGCACCATGCATGGTCGCCGGCGCCACCGTCGAGTTCGGCAAGGGCAGGTCCACCTGGTAGGTGGTCAAGGTGCTGTTGTTCTTGTCCAGCACTGAGCTCTTGGCGATCGTCAGCAGTTGCGTGCTGTACGGGTACTCGGTGTTGAAGCCGAACATGTTGAAGGACACGACGTAGGCGTCCGCATTCCAGCCCACGCGCGGGAAGTCGGTGAACAACGTCTCGCCCGTGCGGGGCGACACCTCGGTGGTGTTGATCTGGTGCATCTCCGTGAAGCCGTCCATGGGGTTGGAGTCGTTGGACACGGCGAAGTCAAAGTAACTCACCAGGTTGAAGAAGTCGATATCCATGGTCGAGACGAAGAAGCGGCCGGCCTGCTCGTCATAGGTGACATAGACGTCCGAGAGCAGCACATCGACTTGGTCGACGGAGGAGAAGAAGGCGTCCAGCCCTTCGCTGAAGAGGCTTTTGCCAGTGGCCTTGTCGTAAAAGGCGATGTTGGAGTTGATGATTTCGACGACGGCGGTTGGTCCGGCGGCGGCAATCGGGTCTGGCGGCTCCACGATGCCGCCCGCGTCGTTGGTGTTCAGGCCGGCAAAATTGAGTCCCAGCTTCACCTGCGGACCCGAGCCGCCTGGGCCGAGGCGGGCAGGTGGTAGCGAGCCATGTCCGCCACCGTTCTTGCCCGTGTGCGAAGTGGGGACCGTGAGGCGGGGCCGGCCGTGCTCCCATCCCAGGCTGCCGTGTGTGAAGTCGGCGCGGAACCCGGGAGCGGCATGCTCCTTCCTCTGGCCCGCACCCGGAGCCAGCGGGGCTCCGGGCACCTTCACCGCGCCGACGGTACTGGAGAAATTGAAGTTGGCAATCCAGGTTCCCCAGTTTGGCAAGGATATGTCCGAGGTCGAGACGGCGTACTCATTCACGGCCCAGAACGAGGTCCCGGTCGTCGGGTCCACCATGATGCCGCTGAAATCGCCCACCCGCGTGCCCTGGTAAAACTGCTCACCGTTTTTCACCAGCGCCGCTGGCTCCATTGTTCCCAGCGGATCCGCCGGGGTCCGCCCGGTCACATACATGGCCATGTTTTCCTGCAGCGACGATTCCATGTACGTCATGCCGATGCTGCCGTCCGGCGCCAACGCCACCGACGGCATGTACGTGTCCACGCCGTCTGCCGGCGCGATCGTGCCCTGCTGCACCAGCGCCGGCGCGGCCCCGGCGGTGCTGATCTCGTACCATTGCGCGTGCACGTCCGTGTCCGCGTTGATGCCCACGTTCTGCGCCGCCACCAACTCATTGTTCCGCCAGTCCACATTCAAAATCCGCGTGTCCAGCACGGTGCTCACCTGCGCCTGCGTATCCTGGGGGAACGGCGTGATCGTGTACGGGGCCATGGCCACGTAATAGTCGGTGAACGTCGGTGCGGCGCTGAGCACATTGGTCATCTGCACCACGCGCAGGTAGGCGTAGCTGCCATCCTGCTCCAGCCCCTTCTCTTCCACCAGCCACATGGGCCCACCCGCCGCCGCACCGTGCATGGTCGCCGGCGCCACCGTCGAGTTCGGCAAAGGCAGGTCCACCTGGTAGGTGGTCAAGGTGCTGTTGTTCTTGTCCAGCACCGAGCTCTTGTCGATCGTCAGCAGCTGCGCGTTGTACTGGTACTGCGTGTTGAAGCCGAACATGTTGAAGGACACGACGTAGGCGTCCGCGTTCCAGCCCACGCGCGGGAAGTCGGTGAACAGCGTCTCCCCGGTTTGGGGCGACACCTCGGTGGTGTTGATCTGGTGCATCTCCGTGAAGCCGTCCATGGGGTTGGAGTCGTTGGACACGGCAAAGTCGAAGTAGCTCACCAGGTTGGTGAAGTCGATATCCATGGTCGAGACGAAGAAGCGGCCGGCCTGCTCGTCATAGGTGACATAGACGTCCGAGAACAGGAAATCGACCTGGTCGACGGGGGAGAAGAAGGTGTCGAGTCCTTGGCTGGAGAGGCTTTTGCCGGTGGCCTTGTCGTAAAAGGCGATGTTGGAGTTGACGATTTCGACGACCGCGGTTGGTCCGGCAGCGGCAATCGGGTCCGGCGGTTCCACGACGCCGCCCGCGTCGGTGGTGTCCAGGCCTTTGAAATTACTGAGCACGTTGATGCTGAGCAGCGTGCGATCCTCGAGGGGCTCCACGTGGAGTCGAGTTGTTCTGCGGATCGCCGAGTTCTCCCGGCGGCCGGATCCGGACGGGTTGGTGGTTCGGCGAATAGAGTTGAACCAGCGGAAGCGGATCATGTTGACTCCTTACGCACGGGGACCTGGACCGTCCGTGAACGGACCGTTGTAACACCAAGGGGGCGGCGCCTGCTGCGCTTGCCGGGCGGAAATGGCACTGGCCTCTATCCTGGAGAGTCTGTCCCGAGATAAGGGTCGGCTGAATTTCACCATGAGGAGTCCCCCCAGGCAAGAGAAATTTCCCGGGGACGAATTCTTTTGCAAGAAACCGTCGCGGTGGGGGGAGCGGCGTAAGCGTGCTTGCGTCGCGGGCGTTCATGTCCGCGCGAGCTGCACCGCTCATGACGAAGAGGATAAGCTGTTTCCCGCGGGTGAAGTGGCCGCGGGAGCGGCCAGGCGCGACGCCCAGAGCGCCAGACAGATGATGCGACCAGCCGCCGCCAGCAGAAAGACCACCACAAAGCCCAGGTGCGGGCCGAACGTCTGCCAACCGATGTAGCCGAGCACGGCGATCTGTTCCGGCCACAGCGCTTGCAGGATGGCGACCAGGCGCGGCGAGTAAGTCACGAGCCAGGCAATCAGACCGAAGAGACCAATCAATAGCGATAGGGCGAGCGAACGCTGCATTTGCTGCGCCCGGATCGAGACCAGATGCGCCTGCGCGCCCGTCAAGTTGTCCGTCACCTGCCAGGTCGTGGGCGTTCCTGTGCCGAAGACAAACTCCGGCGCATCCGGCGGAATCCAGAGGCCACGATCCTGTGTCGTCACGTCAGGCGCAATATTGGCATTCCGTTCGGCCTCGGCACGCATGGCCTCGAAGCGGCCGGTTTTTGCTAATTGCACCGCGGTATCTTTCAGAGCCGCTAACCGGGCCGCGAGCGCCGCTGCGTCCTGTTGGCCTTCCGGCAAGGAAAGCCCTCGCTGAGCATGGCGACAAGAGCGATAGAACTGCTCCTGAGCCATGGCCAAGGCTGAGGACGTCGTCTTATCCGGGGTTGCGGCGCTTAGTTCACGGCTCAGGTCGAGCATGGCAACGGCGCGCTCGAGATCTTGTTCCACAGAATTGACCGATGTGAGGATAGATTGATCCGCTGCGGCGGGCAAATGATACCCGCGCGGAATCCGAATGTTCCACAGCGAAGCAGTGCTTTGGCCTTGCCTTGCCCCCTGGTGGCTTGCTGCGGAAGAGTGAAACTTGTCGGGGATTGGCAGGGCAACTCCCGATGCGTTCTCCAGCCGCGGGGTCGCCAGGTTGAGCCGGTCGAGTGCTTCATGCGCATCGTCGCTGAACCAGCGGATACGCAACAGGCGCACGCCGCTGTCGCCCAGCGGCAACCCAAAGCGTTCCGTCTCCAGCTGTGCAGGTCCGACCTGGGTGCCGTCGAGGGTAACGCGGTTAAAGCGAGCGCCCGCAGGCAAGATAATGCCGATCTGGGCGCCGGCGTCGTGCTGGATCAAGTAGGCGCCTTCGTGCTCCCAGTGCCGACCGTCGCGCGCCGCCGCCGCGAACTCCTGGTGGATGATGCGAGCGGGCTTAACTGTGGTTGCGGAGTAACGCGGCTGGAGTCGCAGCGACCATTCTGGTCCGGCCGCGCGCCACGCCGAGCCACCTACCTGGACGACATGATCGCGCACGGCGGGCCACGGCTGCAACGCCTGCGTGACGCTGGGCAGCAAGCTGAGGCCGTGCGTCTCTTCCGCGGCCAGGTCGGCGCCGGTTGTCACCAGCACATGGTCCTCTAATTGTACTCCTTCCACGCTCACGTCCGGCATCAGCACCTCGGCTGCCCAATCCAGCGGCATGCTGCCGCTCAGCTTGATTGTGTAATGGCCCGTGACTCCGGGCTGCAGCTCCAGGCTCCAGAGAGAGGTTGACGCATCGAGCCGGCGTTCGCGGCGGGCGCTGACATGGGACGCTTCCACGCGCGCGCCGGCTCCTGGCCAGTTCCGCAAGCGCAGGCTTACGTTTTGCAGCTCTCCTTCGCGTTGCCAGTAATCGACGGTACTGGAAAGGGTAAGCGCCTGCTTTTGCACCTCGGCCAGAGTCAGGACGCGCACGCTGGCATTGGCCGTGGCCGGAGTGGTCCGCAGGACGGCGCTGTAATCGCTATGCGACGTGAAGAACCTGCGGTCGCGGGCAGCGGGGCGCCAGGAGGGCGCGGGCCAAAGTTGATGCGTGGCGGCGATGTTCAGGGCCACATCATCTTCCGCGCGGATTTGTATGGCAGTCCACTGCGAGGAAGCGTTCGCAACCTGGAAGCAGGGCAGACGCCACAAGTCCTCAGGTTTGCCGGCTGGTTGCGGCAGCGTGGCGCTCATCTCGAGCACGACTTCCTTCAGCGAACGCCGCAACCAGACCTGGATGTACGGGCCGGTGCGCGACCAGCTTCGTACCTCGGCGCCGCCCACCGACGTTACGGTCACATTGGCCGGCACGGCCCAATCAACAAGGCAAAATGGCTCCTGCGCAGCGCGCAGATGAGCGATCGCTTGCAGCCTCGCGGTTTGCATGCCCACCTGCCAGACCAGGCTCTGCAGACACATGATTGGCGTCCTGGGAGAGTGCAGACCCAGGCGGAGCACCGGGCTGGCCGTTGCCGCGCGTCGGAAACTGTAGGCGCGTTGCGCCAGGATCCGCTCCTCGGTGTCCGCCGCTTGCCAGACGGCGTTGAATACTTCCGGCTGAATGCCGGTGATACGGTTGAACTCGATGGGCTCGGCGTTGGGGTCTTGCACACGAACGCCGAGGTAACTGTCCGTGGCCGCAGGCGTAGCATCGACAGGCGTTGGCAAGCTCAGGGCGACTTGTGCGGCCAACGGTTTGCTCGAGACCAGATCCAGATATACCTGCACGCTGGCCGTGAGCGGCGCCTGAAACTGCAAGCGCAGCTCGCGCTGGTTGTTGGCCATGATCATGCGCCAGTCCTTCAAGCGCGGCACGGCAGGACCCCCTGGGATGGGACCGGTTCGCACCTGGCTTATCTCTGCATCCGGCGGCAAGGCAACGCTCAGAGAAATCGGAGCGCCCTGGCTTACCGCGTATTGCAAGACGCCGTGCAGCACGTTCGTGGTGGAGCGCAGGTCCCACAAATAGATTTCGTTCACCTGCAGCTTGGCAGGCAGCGGGGGTGCCTTTTCTTGCCGCCAGCGAACCACCAGTGAGCCAATACGTCCGAGGTCCGCGTCGAGCGCAGTTCCGTCAGGTTTGCTGGCGGCGCGTTGCAGGCCGCGCCCTACCGGGATCTGCGCATAAGTGGCGCCTGACGGAACCACCACGTGAAGCTTGCTCTGGGCGATTTCCGGAACCGCGCAGCGCAGCTCATGTTCCGCGCCGGAGTCCGTGACCGAGAGACTGAAGCGCAGCTGCACCTTATGGTGGCCACGCCCCTTGATTTGCAAGCGGTAGCCGGGAAGCGGGGCGGGAAGAGCCACGGGAAAAGCGGGATTACCGTCGAGCGTTGCTTCCTGTAACTCGATGCCGCTGAGCGGCAGGAAGAGAGGGGCGGTATCGTCGCCCAAGGAGAAAACCTGGAAAGCGGCCAGGAATTCGCCGGCGCCGTTGCGAACCTTACCATCGTAGTCGGCGCCGAGAAGAACTGGCCCCTGGAATCCCGGCACGCCCCGGCGGGATAGCAAGCCAAGCTGCTCCACAAGGTCCGCCGATGCCAGCACCGTCTCCTGGTTGGGAGCGCCTGGCGGACCCGGCAGCAGCCACACGGTAAAGGCAGCGGGCGCGGCCGCCCGGCCCGGCCAGCAGGCCCCGAGCCCCAAGGCCAGCAGCATACTGGCCGCCAGCGCGGAACTTCCCGAAGATGCGCGCGTCAGAGCACGGACCGCGCTCCAAACATACCAGAGGCAAGCCAGGGCCATGGCAGGCGCCAACGGCGCCCAGATGAAGCCGCGCAGCGATACGGGCAACCACAACCAAGCAATGCTGCCAAGACCTAACCAGGCAATCAGCATGCCATAACGAGCCCGTCCGCTGCAGCTTCGTGTTTTCCATACCGCCAGCAGAAACAACATGCCCAACACCCAAGACAACCCGGCAAAGGCCGCTGGCCGAATCACCAGCAACGTTTGTTGGTCGGCTTCTCCGGCCAGCGGTTCCCAGGCCGTGCATGCTTCGTGGAGCGGTACACCGGCGCCTCCGGCGTCCGTCCCCCGGCCGTGGAGCCAATCCAGAAGCCGACGGAAGCGACCCGAGCCGTCCTGGCCGTAATGCGCCGCCGCCGCGATTGCCTCGGCCACCGATGCCGACAAATGAACCTCCTGGCCTCCGTCCGTCAGCCAACTTTCGTAGTGTTGTTGGCTCGTGAGCAACGGTCCAGCCGGACAGGCCAGGCACACGAGCCCGGTTCCTTCCAGCCCCTCGATGCGCAGCAGGCGGCTCTCGGGCCAGGCGGACATTTCGCCGCTATCTTCGGCCGGGCTTCGTTTCAGCATCGCGTTTAATTGCAGGCCCATCTCCTGGAGGGCCTGTACGTCTACTACCACCGGTTCTCGTCCCTGAAAAACGTTGTCAGCCAAATCCTCCAGTTGAGCCCTTAGCGATTCGTCGCCGGGCTTAGCCGGCGCTTTCCGCCGCCGGCTATTGGCTGCCGCCACCAGGTTCTGCTGGCGCGTTTGCCATCCGCCGGCAGCAGGCTCAGAAAAGGAGGAGATGAGCGAGAACGCGCCAGCGGAATCATCGTTGGACGGGCTCTGGCTGTCGGACATGACCCCCATGCCGGGAAATTGTTGTAGTTGTCCCTCGTCAAGGGGCGCCAAGCCGGGCGGCAAGTACCATGTGCCTCGAAAACGTTCGGTAGGCAATGGCAGCACGGGCACCGGCGCGGCCAGGCGGCTCCAGAGCCGCCACGCGGGTTGGTCGATCTCATAGAGCACTTCAAACACGTGAGGCGCGGCGCCGCCGGGGACCGGCAACGCTAGCAAATTGCCCGCAGGCGACGCAATTGCCTCCGGCCGCGCAAGCCATCTTCCATCTACGCGCGCCCCCTGCAACCGCGCGCCTGCCGGCAATTGCACGGGCAACATGCGCTGTTGCCAGTGATACACCTGAAAGCGGAACTGATTGAGTAGCCCGCCACTTGGTTCGACATACGTGCTCAGATGCAGCCGATCGGCGCGCGCCTGATTCAAGCGCTCCACCGCGGCCAGCGGGCCCCGCACGCTCAAGCGGACGGGACCACGCCCATAGCGGAAAGAATGCACCAACAAAGGCTCTTCATTACTTCCCGTGGCTGCCACTTCGCGCAGACCGGACGCTTCAACCTTCACCTGATCGCCGACGACATGCAGGTGCATGACCCCCGCCATTTGATCGGCATTAAGCACTGTCAGCACGGGAACCGGCACCGGCTGCGCCGTCCCTGCCGCATTGTTCAGCGCCGCGGTCATTTCCAGGACCAGGCGCTCATGCAATGGCTCGGCCAGCGTCATGCGCCACACGGCTCCCCGTGGCTGCGGCACGGCAAACAGATTGGCGACTTCGAGAGCGAAGGCGCCGCCCAGTGGGAGCAAGCGTGGCGTCTCTTCCACGACAAGCAGCCGCCGCATGGCGCGCACGCCGTTATGGGAGCTTTCACTCTTCCACTGCCAGGGCTCCTTCGTGGGAGCCGAAAGAGCAAAGTCGACAGTCTCGATGCTGCCCAGCACAGGCTCCAGGATAAGCCGGCAATGCAACTGCGCGCGGCTGGGCGCCAGCACGACTTCACTTTCGCAGTGCGCATGAAAACGCGGCGGGCGCGGCTGCAAGCGTATGGTTCCCGTAAGGGGTCGGTTCAAAAAAGGGTAATAGAAGTCCGGCTGTTGCGTATGCCAGGTCGCCGGCGTGAACGGCGGCAGGGAGGTTATCCCTGCGCGTGGGGTCACCGCCCCGCCAAGCGGAGCTTCAGGCATACCGGAAGTCGCCGGCAGGACCGCACGCGCCGACGCCAGAGCAGTGCCCTGCAACGCAGAGTCGACGCCGATGGCCAGTTCGCCTTCCCATTGACGTTGGTCCGTGGGGGCAACCACGGGAAAGGCGAGCAGGGATTCGCCCTCTCCGGGTTGTCGGTCTTTCGCCGCGCGCAGTTCAATGGTCAACCGGGCCGCGCCGGACTTCTTCAGGGGAGTGTCCAGGTCGACGAAAACGGTGCTGGCGTCTTTTCCCGACGGCACTAGGCTCCAATTCTGGAGAAGGCCGGCGGGATAAAGCTCCACGCGTTCCACGTTCCAGCCGGCCGGTATGCTAACCGGCAGCCGAAAGCGCTGGCCGCGAATCACTTCGTAAATAAGCTGCGCCGTCAGCGTGGAGCCGCCGGGTTGGATCTGCCACCAGGTGCGCTGGCGAATCCGGGTTTCGGACTCTTGCATGTGAAGGACCGCCGTGGGACGCTGGCTGGCGGACGGATCGCGCAAGCCGGATTGCAAGGTGAGTGTTTGCCCGCCATCCTTCTCCGCTGAGCTTCTTTGCAACCGGAAGTTTCCCGCTTGCCAGTGTTGTAATTCGACTCCGGGGGCCAGATGCACAGACAGAGTCTCGCCACGCGGAACGGCGCCGGCAACATGAATTCCCGGCGAATGCCAGCGTTCCCCAGGCGCTAGTGAGGCAAGGCAGTGCACCTGCACGGCAGGCGCCTTGGCCTGAAACACTTCCGGCAGCCTGATCTTCAGAATGGCTGCCGAACTCGGAGTAGTGGCAGGCTGTAGTTCCCAGGTCTGCACGGCGACATTGCGGATGCTGACCGAAATGGGTCGAAGCCCCGGGTCGCATTGGCAAGCTAATTCGCGGATCGAGCCGTGCAGTACTTCCAGTCCGAGGTCGTAGTCGCTGACCATGCCGTCGAGCGCAAGGCTCTGCCGCGTCTGCAGCGTGGCGAAAATCAGGGGCGCGGGTTGTCCGGGGCCCGCGGCCGGCCGGATCAGCAGATCGACCGGCGATGTCTCGGGACAGTCGAGCCGCCACAGCCGGCGCGGCTGGCCGGCTACCGGCTCCGGACCCGAAAGCAAGCAGGCCTCACGGTCGAGCAGGGCAACCAGTTCAAGTTCCGCAGGCAGTTCGAGTTCAAAGGACGTAAGCGCGCAGGCAGGTACTTCGAGGCGAAAGCGCAGGCCAGTGGGGCCCGAATCGCCGCGCGCCGTCCAATCCAGTTTCAGAACGTGCTTGCCCGGTTGCTCCACCAGGAGACCGAAGGCTTTGCCGTCGAGATCGCCCAGCACCGCGGACGCCTTATCCAACCGTGCCTCACGCAACGCCAGGTTGAACGGCTGGATCGGCAGCACGCCGGCCATGGTTGCGGGATTCACAATCTGCAACTCAGCAGTGCCGGCCAGCGCCGAGTCTGTCAGCACTGCGTGGTAGCGTGCCTGTAGAAGCCGGGGCGGCGTCTTGAGCGCCGCAGTGACCGCACGGGCCTGGTTCACGCGGGCTTCAAATTCCGCGCGGGAAAGGTGTACCAGGGCGCCACGGGCGCGTTCCAACTCGAGCTGTATGCGTTCGGGCGGCGCCTGGATGCGCCGGATGGGCAACGGATCGGCCTCGCGCGCCGGTTGCGGCAAGAGCGGCATCAGCGTAAAAGGGGGGTTCCACTGCGCCCCGGCTGGCGCAGCCCACTTGATAACCAGCAAGCATGCGCAGCCGCACGCCAGCATCTGGGCCGGACGTAGCCTGCGGAGGAGGCACTTGTTCATGAGAGAATGCCTCCTATACCTTTGGCTGTTTGGAAACGGAACTGCCGCGCTTGGGCGGTTCATCTACCGTTGATAGTTCCCGCTTCCGATTGCTGCTCCCCGCGTGCACCAGGGATGAGCCCGGCTTGAGACGGGTGAAGCCAGGCATGAAGACAACCTTGCGCCGATAACGTTCGTGCAAAGTCCATTGCAGGGCAACCAGGAAAACCAACACCGCCGCGCCCGGCTCGCATCCGTAGACGATGCCTGGCAGGAGACCCGGCCACAGGATGCCGACGATCACGATGCCGGCTGCCAGCATGAGGACGCACGCCCAGAAAAATAGGCGGGGTAAGCGAACGTAAATCAAACCCACGCCAAGGCCCAGCACAACCAGGGAACAGACCAGCAGCCAGAACCGCTCCGGTGCATGCAGCAGCACCAGCGGACTCACGACCGTCTGCCAGCACACGAGCGTGGGCTCACGTTCATCGGCAGCAAGGCTGTCATTTTCAGTGAACCACTGCTCGAGTTGCTGGGTCGTCAGCGCCGGCCGCGGCGCCAGCAACCAGCCCCATAGACCCCAGCGTTGCTCGGCCGTAAACCCGTCGCGCGCATAAAGCGCCAGCTCCTCAGGCGGCAAATCGATTTGCCAGCGCACGCGGCCAAGCAGGACAGCACGAGAAAGCAGCGGCGCTTGAAGCGTCGTTTGAAAGAGCGTGTTCTGTCCCTCGGCGTCGGCCTGGTAGCGAATGTCAAGAATAACGGCCTTGTGGTAAATCTCGGGTTCGATGGCAAGCCGTACGCGCCTTCCGGCATCGGCCTCCTTGCCGGTCTCATCCACAAAGCGCATGGGCACGCGCTTGTCGTCGAGCCGTATTTCCACCCCGGAACCGGCCAGAACTCCCGGCAACTCGATGTCCAGCGTGTTCGCGGAGAGCTTGCCGAGGCGGTAGCGCGCATGCCAGGTCTGTAGCCGTCGGCCGCTTACCACGCAGCGCAGCAAGGCGCGCTCAATGACCGCGCTGGCTAGCCCGGCCACGCCCGCTTCATTACGCTGCAAACTGAGTGGAGTTTCCAGGCCGCCATGCAACACCAGCGCCGGCAAGCTGTCGCGTTCAGCGACGATTTCCGTCTGCAATTCTTCCCACTGCCCCCCCGAAACTTTGAGGAGATCGCCTGGATCTGTCCAGATACGGATCTTGGCGCCTCCGCGCGTGGCACGCGCAACCCGAACGAGCGGCACGATGAAGCGTGCGTCTGGATTCGCTTGCGGTAATGAAAACGTGTATTCCAGGCTGATGGCATGCTGTTTTTCGGTAGGCGTCGTGAGAACGACCGGCAAGTCGCGCTGCCGGTTGCTTCGCCCCGGCGCCAGGGAGGCCCCGTCCAGCAGGCGGACCGTGCCTAGCAGACCAGCGGGCACGTGAAGCAGAACCTGTGTCGGCGGCGCCTGCGCAAATTGGAAATAGCAACGTTCGCGCACATGGGCCTGGCGGCTTGTCAGCGTTATGTCATAGAACGTGTCCACGGCCAGGTCCGGACGATGCGGACGCCAGGCCAGCGCCACGCGCAGCGGCATGCGCTCGGCTTGCCAGGTATATTCCTGCGGCGTGGACTCGTCTGGCAAGAGATCATGCATCTTTGGGCTGCCGGTTTCCTGCGCGCCGGGGCTGCCCACGGCCGCCAGTCCTTCCGGGAAGGCGATGCTCACCCGTCCGCCCCGGTCCAGCAAATCGCCGTGGACCGTGCCGGCCGGCTGTGCCTCTGTCTGGATGCCGCGCTCAAAACTCCACTTCTGCGCCTGGGGCAAACCCACGGCTGCTTCCTGTGTCCCTTCCCGCAGGAGATAGGTTCCGGGCAGCGACACGGCGAAGGGTTTGAACTGCTTGTGCGCCAGCTTGATGTGCAGTATCTGGGCCTTGCTGTCAACGGCGACTTCTTCCACGAGTTCCGACGGCGTTGCCCCCAGCTGTTTTTCAAACTCATAAAAAGCAGGCAGCGACAGCTCGAGGCGGTCGACGGCCGTTCGGATCGGAGTGATTTCCAGACGTGTCGTCACTTGCAGCCGGGGAGTGGCGCCGGCCTCGTCGTTGTGCAGGCGTAGACTGTGCGTCACTCGGGCCTCAGCCGTGCCCTTGACGGTTTCGGCCTGCACGGTCACCCACGGCAGCGCCGGCTGGCCGGGCTGGGCGGCGCTATTCCAGTACTGGAAGACGGCGCGGACATTATCGCGGCGCTGATCGTCGCTGACCTCGCGCTGGCCCACGGCGCCTTGTTTTTGATAATAGAGGCGCTGCTCGTCTGTTGAGCGAATCTCGATTTCGCCCCGCTGGGACAGGGCGTCGAGGACTGCTAGCGGACCCACCGGAACCAGCTTGCCGTTCTGCGCTTGCTGGAGTCGCAGAGTTAAGCGCAAGGGATCCGCGCTCGCTTCCCTCAGGCGCACGGTTATCAGCGTACCCTCCTTCTCGGGAGTGCGTTCGATGGTTTGCACGCGGCCTTCGTCCTGAGGTTGCACCTTGGCTTCCTGAATCGCCTCCGCAGGCAAGGGCACGCGCACCCGCCATTGCGCGGTTTCGCCTCGCACCACGCGCAAATCGAGGTCGGCATCGGTGGCGATGTGCGCCTCGTCGACGTGCACAACAATCTTGCCGCTCGCGGATAAGACCAACGGGCCCTTCGCCGGCTCGGTCACCGTGCCTTTCCAGGTCACTTCGAGGCGCTGGCCGGATTCCGTCGCGCTCGCCGGAATGATTGGCACCGTCTCCAGCCGGCTGTGCTGCACGTCGATGGGTTTCGGTTTCAGCGAGCGCGCGCCGACGGTGACGTCCGCTGCAACGTTGGGTAGGTCCAGCTGGTCGAGAAGCGCGATGGCTGCCCCAGGTAGATCCAGATCGAAGCCCCGTCCGCCCACGCGCGCGCCCCGTCGGGATACGACCGGCACTCGCAATTCCAGCGTGGCTTTGTGCACGCCAACCTTTTCAACCGGAATGACATAGCCGTCGTCGCTTTCCTGAAGAAACGCCAGCTCCCCGTCAAGATGTGCAGCAATAGGCCAGCCCTTGCGGCAGCCGAGATTGACGAGCGTGGCTGGACGCTCGGTGCGAAATTCGAATTGAACCTGGAGCTGCGCGAGCTCGTCGGCAACCCGGCCCGTTACCCTGCAGATGCTGGGGTGGAGCGGCTTATCCGACTTATTCTGTCGCTTAAGTTGCTCGAGTTGTTCGATCAGCCGTTGGTACTCCTCCGCGCTGAGGACCACGGCTTTTGGCCGCAGCTCGAGCGCTTCCTTCAGGTCCGGGCAAATCAAGATGACGGCGCCGTTGGGCAGTTTCAACGTCTCGAAAGACAGAGGAGCGTTCGCCGCCGCCTTCTTCTCGCCCGGCTGCACGGTTGGCTCGGAAGATTGTTTGGCAGGCGTTTTCGCCTCGTCCTTGCTCGTGTTTGCAGAGGAGCGCGGCACAGGCTCAGTTTTGCGCACCGGGGGCGCATCCTTCGCTCCGGAACCTGCACGGGCGATCAAGGCCGTGCCGAGCAAAAGAAGTAAGCAACGCACGAATGGGCCGTAACGACTCATCGCTCTCCTGGCGAGCAAGAACGATCTCAGAAAGGTCGCGCAAGCGAATGCGCTCCATTATAGCCGTTTGCTTGAGAAAAGTAGGCGCAGAACTCCTCAATTGCCCGGATTGCCTGCCTGGCAGGGCCAGGCGGTCGGAATGTATTGCCTTTGTCGATCTTCCGTAGGTCAAGATTCCGATCCTGACCTCTGCCGAAAACATTCCAGCAAACTGCCATGCAAAAGCCCGTTGCTGGCAACCGCGTCCGGCGTATAGGGATCGAACGGGCTGCCGTCTGCATTGGTGACAATCCCGCCCGCTTCTTGGACCAGCACAACGCCGGCAGCCACGTCCCACACGTGATTGTCGAACGCCCAGTAGCCGTCGAAACGCCCCGCCGCCAGATAGGCCAGGTTCAGTGCGGTAGACCCCGTGCGACGCAGGCCATGGGCGCGCAAACCGAAGTAGTGCCACCATTCGAGCAGCTTCTCCTTGCCCTGCATATCGGGCGGAAAACCAGTGGCGAGCAGCGATTGGTCAAGCCGGTCGATGCGGCTAGTTGATATCTTTTGTTTACCCAGCCAGGCGCCCAGCCCGCGCGCCGCCCGGAACATCTCTTGGCGAGACGGATCGAACACCACGCCGACAGCGAGGTCGCCGGCCACCTGCAAGCCAATGGAGATGCAATAAAACGGCAGGTCATGAACATAGTTAGTCGTGCCGTCCAGCGGATCGACAATCCAGGTCGGCGGCGCATCGGCCCCCGGCCGCGCTTGCCGGCTGACATCTTCTTCGCCAAGAAAAGCATGGCCGGGAAAACGCTGGCCGAGAAATTCGTAGATCGCTTTCTGGGAATTCAGGTCGGCTTCCGTCACCAGGTCGAACGGCGCCTTCTCGCGAACGCGGAAGCGGCGCCGCCAATCTTCGAGAACGCCCGCGGCCCGGCGAGCTGCCTGCTCGGCGGCATCAAGATATTCGGCCAAGGTATCTGTCGGCGGCATTTTTACGGACCTCTCCATTGGCTTGTTTTGCGGGTCCGTCGTAGGTCAGGATTCTGATCCTGACCCGAAGACCGTGACCTTCAATCCCCGCAGGGTTTCCGTGCCCGCTTGGCATTGCATTCTTATCCTACAATAGAGGATGATACGCTGCGTTGCCGTACCGGCACGCGAGCTGGAAAACGATCCCGAGGACTGGGCACGGAGTTTTTTATGAGCAGCACGACCGAGACCGAACGCGACCGCCAGAGCTTTGCCGAAGCCGCCTTGCGCCTGAGCGGCAAGACCGACGAGGAAGCCCGCCGCACCGGCGCCATGGACAAGGCGGACGAGCAGGTGGAAGCGCTGTTCGCCGCGAAATACCAGACGGCCAACAGCCCCGTGCACAAGGCGGTCTGGGAGGGTCGTGTGCCGCTCGAGCAGTTTTCACCGCCGGCGCTGCCGGCCGCGGCATCCTGCGATGCGGCGATGGATAAATCTATCGCCGTCGTCCGCCATCGCCAGGAAACCGGAATGCTATACGACGAAAAAGGCAAGATTGCTCCGGGTCTGGTGCGCGAGCTAGGCGATGCCGGCTACTGGGGCATGTTGATCGACCGCCGCTATGGCGGCCAGGGAGCGCCCTTCGCCCGCTTCACGCGTTTCCTCACACGCCTGGCGACGTTTGAGCCCATGATTGCCGGGCTCGCTTCCGTGCACGGCTGCATCGGCGCGGTGGATCCGGTGCGCACCTTCGGCAATGCGGAGCAAAAGAGCCGCTTCCTGCCGCGCCTGGCGAGCGGCGAGTCGCTTTCCGGCTTTGCCTTGACCGAACCCGGCGCCGGCTCGGACCTGACCGCGCTGCGAACGACGGCCGTACCGGCCGGCGACGCGTTCGAGGTTACCGGCGAAAAACTATTCATCACCAACGCGATTCCCGGCCGGACGATTGGCCTGGTTGTTGTGCTCGAAGGCAAACCGGCCGTGCTTGTCGCCGACTTGCCGCCCACGGAGAACGAGCATTTCCAGGTCGTGCCTTACGGCCTGTACGCGCTCAAGCACGCTTTCAACAACGGCCTGCGCTTCAATAAGTTCCGGGTGCCGCGCGAAAACCTGCTCGTACCGCCTCTGGGGGACGGCCTGACCATCGCCTACCATGGCTTGAACCTGGGCCGGTTGGCGCTTTGTGCCGGCGCCGCTGGCTCCATGCGCATCATGCTGGCCAACATTCTTCCCTGGGCGGAGTTCCGCCGTACCTATGGCCAGCCGATCAAGACCCGCGAGCTCGTAAAACGCCGCATTGGTCGCATGGCGGCCCTCATCGCCGGAGCCGACGCCCTGGTGGCCTGGGGTTCCTGGCTGATCGACCAGGGTTATCGCGGCGAACTGGAATGCGTCATCGCCAAGATCTTCGGCAGCGAGGCGCAAAAGGAAGCCGCCATCGAGTTGTTCATGAAAACCCATGGCGGCAGATCCTTCCTGCGCGGCCATCTGTTCGGCGACAATGTCTACGATTATTTGGCCCCGTGCATCTATGAAGGCGAAGGCGAGATGCTCGGCCTCGCTTTCTTCAAGTCGCTCGTGAAGGAGCATGGCAAGGCTTTCTTTGAACCGATCGGCAAGGCCTTGCAGCGCGAGCAGATTCGCGCCATGAATCCGATGAATCCAAAACATCTCTGGGCGCTGCGGCGCGAATTGACTTCGTACAGCAAATGGTCGCTCGGTCAACGCTTCGTCCGCCGCGACCGCCAGCAAGTTACCGGCATGGATCCGCGCCTGGCCGACCATCTCGCCTTCGCGCTCGATTGCTTCCAGCGCTATCCGCTCGAAGTGAGTTCCGCGATGACCAAGCACCAGCTCAAGCTCGCCGACCGCCAGTGCCGCATGGCGGAGCTGTCACAGCGCGTGCAAGACACGGTGACGCTGCTTGTGACTGCCCTGTGGGGTCATCAGCAAAAGGACGAAGTTTCAAAATCCGCCGCCGACATCCTTTGCCAGGACCTGCGCCGCAAGCACACCGGCGCGCGGCCCAGCGACCGCTATTTCCGCGATGTCACCAAACTGGCGGACGTCATTATCAACGGCGGTTTCGAGACGTTGGCGGGCGTGCCGCGCGGAGAGATTTTGATGAAGTACGAGAACAAGTGATCTGCTCAACTTAAGAACAGCCCATGCCTGAACGTGGATTCCGGGCTGATCAGCTTCAGGCCCGACCTAGGCTTCCTCGGTCGGCGCGTTCTTTTTCGCTTTTGTAAACCAAAGTCCTTCGCCAATGGTCGGGCGACGACCAAGAGGCCATGCCGCCTCGATTCGCCTGAGAATCCTTTCTGGAGTAGCGCGCACGGCGCGAAACGTCCCCTCTTTCGTGGGGAAACCGGCTTTGATCTCCTTATCAAGCAGCAACTCGCGCAGCAGCTTCAACACCTGATCTCGAATAGCAGCCTCATCCTTGTTCGGGAAAAACTCCTCAACATCGCGGATTATGGACCACAGGCCGACGTGATCTTCCTCAATTTCCGTCAGGATGCTCTGCTTCAGCGATTCCGTGGCGGGCATGGTCTATCTCCTATACAAACTTTACCTTCTTGATCGAAATACCGGGAATATCGACGTCGATTGTCGGCTCGCCGCTCTTGGATTTGCGGCGAAGGCCGACACGTCCGCCACCGGGAAGATCGACTATCTTCCCCGGATAGGTTGGAACGGTGGCTGGTTTTCCGCCAATCGTCAGGCCATTGAATAAGTCTTCAGCCTCGTTTTGCCCACCGGGAACTTCTCGGATTGATGCCTTGCTCCCCTTCGTCCCGATAGGCTTGCCGTTTGGCAGCAAGAGATCCCTGGGTGACGGAGGCGTAGCGGGGGACATAAGACAAGAGGAGAATGATGGGAGGAGATTCTCCTCCCACACTTTTTCTGAACGTTAGGCCTCCCGATCAAACCAACGGCGTCTTACCAGGCACCGGAATGCCGGCGGTAGGCATCGTGGTGTCCCAATCCACCTTAGACGGCATCAAGTGCTCCTTGGAGTGCAGCGCCTTATCCCAGGTGAGCGCCTTGCCCGTATAAGCCGACATGCGGCCCATGATGGCGGTCAGCGTGCTCTCGGCGACATTCTTCAATTCATTGATATGCTTGCCGCCGCGGATGTGCGCGATGAGGTCGGTGTGCTCTTGCACATAGGGATCCACGTCTTCCTCATGCTTACCGCGGTTCCACATGGTCCGGCCGTTGTGGCTCTTGAAGTTGATGGGGCGGCCGTCGCACAGGAAGGCGTGGCCGTTGGTGCCGCTCAATGCCTCGGAGACGCTGCTTTCGCAGCCCTCGATCTGCCGGCACATGCTCAGGACGTGCACGCCGTTGGGATATTCGTAATCGACGGCAAAATGATCGAAGCTCTGGCCGTACTCCGGAGCCAGGTTCACTTGTCGGCCGCCCATGCCGACGGCGCGCACCGGATGCTGCCCGATCGCCCAGTTGATCACGTCGAGATTGTGCACGTGCTGCTCGACGATATGGTCGCCGCATAGCCAGGTGAAGTGGTACCAGTTGCGGAGCTGGTAAACCATGTCGCTCCAGTCTGGCTTGCGGGCGTGCGCCCAGATGTTGCCCTGGTTCCAGTAGCAGCGGCCGCCGGTGATCTCGCCGAGCATGCCGTCCTGAACCAGGTTCATGGCCTCCAGGTAGCGCGCCATGTGGCGGCGCTGGGTGCCGGCCACGACGCAGACATTCCGCTTGTTGGCCTCGTCGTAGGCAGCCAGGACCTGGCGGATGCCGGTCGCGTCCGTGGCGACAGGCTTTTCCGTGAAGAGGTTCTTACCCGCGGCGATCGTGGCGGCGATGTGCAAGGGCCGGAAGCCGGGCGGCGTGGCCAGCATCACATAGTCGCTACAGGCGATGACCTTTTCATAGGCGTCAAAGCCGACAAAGCAGCGGTCGTCGGTTATGTCGACGGTGTTGCCCAGCGCCTTGACCTTCTCATCCTTGGTGAACTTGTTCGCCTTGCTACGGCAGTCATCCAGTCGGTCCTTGAAGACGTCGCCCAGGGCCACGATCTGGATATTAGGGGCGGCGTGCAATACGTTATCGATCGCGCCGGAGCCTCGGCCGCCGCAGCCGATCAGGCCGACCTTGATGACATCGCTGCCGGCCGCATGTACGTTGGCCAGCATGCCAAAGTTGCTTGCCAGGGCGGTGCCGGCCACCGCAGTTGTTTTCAAGAAGTCACGCCGCGTTTGTTCACTCATGGAATTTGTCTCCCGTGCAAAGCGAATCAATGATTAATCCGGAGGCCGCAGCCTCCGGGGCTGGAAGCACTGCTTTAGACGCGCCTGGCACTTGAACATTCAGTATTCAACATTCAGTATTAAGAACTTCGGTAATGTAGAATACTGAATACTGAATACTGAATACTGAATGTAGAAGTAGCAAAAGCTCACTGGCTCTCGCGCGTCGTCAGCGAACGAAACCCTTTCAGATTGTCCTGCTCTTCCACTGGCCGTACAACTCGAAAACCGACAAATTCCGCGTCCGTCAGCCACCAGATGCTCTGCGGCCGCTGCGGATCGCGTTTGATCCATTTCTTGTCCGAGCCGCGGCGGGCGGCGCTGCGCAGCAGTTCCGGCTTATCCGTCCACGAGCCGCCGCGGGCCACGTGCGGGAAGCGGTCAGCGTTGGGAAGAACGACTGGCCACAGGCTGGGCTTGTCCAACGCCAACGTGCCATAAAAGTCAGGCTTGTAGCTGTCCAGGCACCACTCCGCGACGTTGCCATAAATGTCGTACAGGCCCCACGGGTTTGGTTTCTTCTTGCCGATTTCGTGCGTCAGCGCTTCGGAGTTGCCGGCATGCCAGGCGTACTGGTCGAGTTGCTTCGGATCGCTGCCGAAGAAATACGGCGTCTGCGTGCCGGCGCGGGCGGCATACTCCCATTCCGCCTCGGTCGGCAGGCGATAGGGCTTTCCCGTCCTTGCCGACAGCCAGCGGCAATACTCCATCGCCGCGTGATGCGTAATGCAGATCACCGGAAAGCCTTCGCGCCCGTAGCCGAACGTCTCGTCCGCATAGGGCGGCGTCGGCCGGGTAACGGCGTCGGCGGCCTTGTCATTATCGTTCTTCTTCTCTTCATTCTCGCCTTCGTGCTTCTTCCAGTACAGGTCGTATTCATCCCAGCTTACTTCGCACTTGCCCATCCAGAACGGCCGAATCGTCACCGGGTGCCGAGGGCCTTCGTCAATTTTCCGTCCGGGCTCATCGTTGGGACTGCCCATCTCGAACGTGCCGCCGGGAATGGCGATCATGTCAAACTTCACGTCCGTGCCGGCAATCTTCTCGACGTACGATTTATGTTCCGCCGGCCTGGCGAGAGGCTCGTCGGCGGCCCGGCTGGTGCCGACGCCGGCGGTTTCCGACGGCAGACAAACAGCGATCCCGGCCAGGATCAGGCACAGGACCGGCAAAGAGTATAAGGATCCACGCATCTATGGTAAGCTCCACTTTCGTAGGCGAGCAGAGACCGCCGGTCTCTGTCGGACGGCGTGACGTTATCCACGATTGTACTGGATGATTGCTTCCATGAACACAGTGCGCCTAGCAGTTATCGCCCTCGGCCTCCTGGCCGCCGCAGGCCCAGGGCCCGGCGATGCCGCGTCAAGCGCTCCAGATCCGGCAAACGCCCAACTCCTGCGCTTCACCTTCACCGAGCCGCGCATGGGGACGCAGTTCAAGATCGTCCTTTATGCCCCCGACCAAGCCACGGCGACCAACGCGGCGCGGGCCGCGTTCAAGCGCATCGCCGATCTCGATCTTATCATGAGCGACTACCGCACAACCAGCGAATTGATGCAACTTTGCCGGCAAGCCGGCGGCGACCCGGTTCGCGTGAGCCAGGAATTGTTCTTTGTCCTCTCGAAAGCGCAAAACGTCTCCAAACTTTCCGACGGCGCCTTCGACGTGACGGTGGGGCCGGTTGTCAAGTTGTGGCGGCGCGCCCGCCGCGCGCACGAGTTGCCGGACGCCGAGGCCCTGGCCAGGGCACGCGCGCGCGTCGGCTATCAGAACATCAAGCTTGATGAAAAGGCCAGGACGGTGCAGCTTCTGAAACCGGGCATGCAACTCGACCTGGGAGGCATAGCCAAGGGGTATGCTGCGGACGAAGCCCTTGTTGTCTTGAAGAAACAGGGCATCACGCACGCGCTCGTTGCCGCCGGCGGAGACATCGCCGTGAGCGACGCCCCGCCCGACACCAAGTCCTGGAAAATCGGCATCGCGCCCCTCGAAGATCCCAAGCGCAAGCCCAGCCGCTATCTCTATCTGGAAAACGCCGCCGTCTCCACCTCGGGCGACGCCGAGCAATTCATCGAGATCAATGGCAAACGCTACTCGCACATCGTCGATCCAAAAACCGGAATCGGCCTGATTGGCCGGCAAAGTGTAACCGTGGTGGCGCCCAAGGGCATCGACTCGGACAGCCTGACCAAGGTCGTCTGCGTCCTCGGCCCCCAACGCGGCTTCAAAATCCTCGACGCCATCCCCAATGTGGCATCGTTCGCAGTCTTCGAGACCGACAAAGGCATTAAGAGCTTCGAATCAGAGCGTTTCTCGAAAATCCCTCAATCCGCCGAATAGCGCGTGCCTTTCTGCCAATGACTAATGACTAATGACCACTGACTACTGGCTACTAACTACTGACTATGCCACCCGAAAAAAAGAAAATCGCCGCCATCATCACCGAATACCGCCATTGGTCCCATGCCGACGTCATCGTCGGCAAGATCCTGGAAGGCTACAACCAGGACGGCGGCCCCGGACCCAATCTGAAACTTGCGTCCATGTACGTGGACCAGTTTCCGGCCAACGACATGAGCCGGGCCCTAGCCCGGAAGCACGGCTTCACGATCTACGACAACATTCCGGCTGCCCTGACGTTGGGTGGCAAGGAGCTGGCCGTGGATGGCGTCCTCTGCATCGGCGAGCACGGCAACTACCCGACCAACGCCAAGGGTCAAATTCTCTATCCGCGCCGGCGGTTCTTCGAGCAGGTCGCCCAGACTTTTGAGCGCTGCAAGAAATCGGTGCCGGTCTTCAATGACAAACATCTGGCGGCGACGTGGGCCGACGCGAAATGGATATACGACAAGTCCGGCGAGCTATTCATGCCGTTCATGGCGGGCTCGTCGTTGCCGGTAGCCTGGCGCCGGCCGCCGCTGCAACTGCCGAAGGATTGCGAATTGAGTGGCGCCGTGCAGGTCGGCTATGGTCCGCTCGAGGCCTACGGCTTTCACGCCCTGGAATCCTTGCAGTGCATGGTCGAACGCCGCAAGGGCGGTGAGACCGGCGTCACCGCCGTGCAGTGCCTTCAGGGCGACGACATGTGGCAGGCCCTGGATCAGAACCGTTTCTCGAAGGCGCTTCTGGAGGCCGCTCTCGCCCTGGTTCCGGCTCATGCACCAGGCGACTACCGCGCGGCGACCGCGAAGTCGAAGGATGCCGCGGTATTCCTCATTGAATATCGCGACGGCCTCAAAGCCGCGGTGGCCATGCCCAATGGCTGGGTCCACGAAGGCGACGGCGGCGCCTTCTGCTTCGCCGGCCAGCTCAAGGGCGAGGCCAAGCCGGTCGCGACTCAGTTCTATCTCCAGCAACCCGAGCCGTTCGGCCATTTCGCCTACCTGGTCAAGGCGATCGACAACATGATCCAGACGGGGCATGCTTCCTATCCGGTCGAGCGCACCCTGTTGACGACCGGCATCCTGGACGCGATCATGACAAGCCGGTACGAAAAGGGCCGGCGGATTGAGACGCCGCACCTGGCGATCCGTTATCGGTCGGTGGATTGGCCGTTTGCCACCGGGCCAATTCCAAAATCGGGCGAGCATTGAGTTAGCAAAATCCCGTGCGCTGGAACCCAAGATTATGAGTGAGATCGAACCACTCCTCTGGCGCATGGCTATTTACGGCCCACTCTTTATCGTTTGGATCATTGGCACAATCCTTTCCCTGACGAGGTGGCGTAAGCATCCTCAGGTCTCCCTGCTGGCATTCGTGGGATTTGTCCTACAGCTGTTCCAGTCCGGAGCAGGAATTGCCTTTGACTCCTGGATAATGTCTCCTCAAGCACTCGCTCTCAATTGGTCAGGCGAGCAATTGACAAGGGTCTGCAAATTCTTTTTCTCTACTCAAACATGTCTTAGCGCGGTCGGCTGGGCCCTGATTCTGTTAGCGATTTTTCGCTGGCGCAACCAGCCGAACCGCATCCTTGGCCATGACGGCCAGTATCTTCCCGAAGGCTTTGACCCCGGCACCAAAACCGCACAGCGAGGAGAAGGCGATGTCTTCTACCGACCCCATCCTTGAAATCATGCGCTGGATCCTGGCCACCAGCCCGTTGCTATTGGTCTATGTGCTGGGCATCGTCGTCGCCGTCAAGCGTTACCGGCGGCATCCCAGGATATCAACCCTTGCGTTATTCGCCTTGGTCGGGCTGCTGCTTTTGTCTGTGATCCTGCCTTTCATGTACCGGTTTGTCTCTGATAACTTCAGCGCCCTTCAAGTTGCCGGTATGGATCTATTCAGTTTCATGCTCCTCCTCAGTTTCATCCATTCCATGGTGCACGCGGCGCTCTTTGTTATCCTGCTGTTTGCCGTTTTCAGCGGGCGGAGTCAGCACCTTGGCATTCGGGGCGCAGATGGACAGTACCTGCCGCCCGACTTCTTGACCGGGCATGCGCAGAAATAGAAGTGACAACGCTCGGAATGAGCCTACTCTCTTCTCGGCTCTGGCGCTTTTCGTCCGAATGCCAGGAGAAATGCCGGTTCACAACCCGCCTTTAGCCGGCGTGGTCTCAATCCTTCTCAATGCTTCGAGCGCGGCTTCCCGGACCTGTGGCACACCATCCTGGGCTGCCAAACGCAGCGCAGGAACTGCCGCCTGGGCGTCCGGACCGATTTGACCCAGCGTCTCCGCGGCATGCTCGCGGACAAGCTCATATTCGTCGCGCAAGGCGCGCGTGAGCGCGGGCACGGCGGCTTTCGCTTCCGGTCCCTTGTCACCGAGAACTTCCGCTGCGCTCGCCCGTAATGAATCGTCGCCGCTCTCCAGTTGTTGAATCAGTTCCGGCACGTCACCGGAAGCCGTCTTCGGCTGATTCGAACAGCCGCCGGCGAGCAGGACCAACAGCACGAAAGGAAACGATCTCATGACGCCTCCGGTATGCCTATTTATCAATCAGCACTTCCGTCGATTTGATGACCGCGATGACTTGATCGCCGGCCTTGAGGCTCAGTTGCTCCGCCGAGGTCCGTGTGATGGCCGAGACAATTTCCAGGGCGCCCACGGTGATGACGACCTCAGCCATGACGCCGCCGAGTTTCACGGACTTGACGGTACCCTGGAACTGGTTGCGTGCGCTTAGCATGTTCACCTCAGGTTGCAGATTGAGTCCCGTCCCCTTCTTGGACAGGCTCTCAATCCTGGATAAGCCGGATGTTCTTGGCCTCGTCGATTTCGATACGCGGCACCTTGTCCACTTCTTTCACCGTGCCGGTGGCGTGGATTTTCTTATCCTTGAAGTGGTCGGCCGGGTTGTCAATTCCTGCTTTTTTGAGAGACTCCGCGCCGGCCTTGGTAATGACCACGGCAAAGTTTTTCTCGTCGCGGAAATCCGTCTCGGCGTCGAGGTAGATCTCGCCGCGTTTGCTCAAACGATCCTTGGCCGCGCGCACCGTCATTTCTACGGTGATCTTCTCACCTATTTTCTCGCGCGCCTGGATGGGTGTCAGCGCCTTGTCCTCCTCGCCGGCAGCCAGGCAGAAAGTAACCGCAAGCAAGATGGCACTGAACGATCGGACCAACAGCATCACCCAACTCCTTCTGAATGTCGTAAAACTCCTGGACCTGGTCTGGTCGGACCCCTGCCGGCTCGCCCGGCAGGTGAAGCAGTTCGGGGGCTAGCAGGCGCTGTTACTTATCGTCGACCCCTGCCGGCTTGTCCGGCGGGTGAAGAAGTTCGTCGGCTGGCTGCAGCTTGGCCGCCTGAACTGCTTCACCCGCCGGACGAGCTGGCAGGGGTCGGGCGAAGTCGGGCCAGCTTTCCTAGCTGCTGAACTGTTTCACCTGCCGGACGAGCCGGCAGGGGTTCTGGCTCTTGTAAAAATCCTAAGCAAGCTCCTTAGCTTTCGTGCACGCTTATTTTAGTTTACGGATTCCAGGTCGCCGCACGCCGACGGGCGATATCCGGGCAGTTCGCCCAACAGTCTGCGGTAGGATGCCGAGCGTACTGCATCCTTCAGGGCGCGGATACGGCGGTCATCCTGACACTCGGCACGAAAGCACAATTGGTAGACTTCTTCACGGACGCTGAGGAACTGCAGGCCTGCCTCTTCGCACGCGAGTCTTACGCAGACGCCGGCATCCGCCCAATCGCAACGCACGGCCTCGGCGACGCCGCGATGGTCGCGGGCCACGCGCCGGAGCCTGCGGTGGTGGAGCAGTTCGTCCAGGCACTGGCGCGCCCCGGACCCGGGTTCGCGCGCCACCCAGCGCGCCTTGGAGCGTACCACCGCCTGTACCGAACGCAGCCTTGATTTCGACGAGAGCGCCACGCCTTCTTGCCAGCGGGCCACGTGGAGAAGACAGCAGCCCGAACCAATCCGGCTGCGCACGGCAGCGCAGTTGCCATTCGGGGAATTATCCGTGGATAGATGCAGCCCCGCTACATGAACCAAACCTTTGGCCAGGAGCGCAAGCGCTTCCTGACTCGACCGGGGCAAGACGATCACCCGGCACCCGCCCAGGCGGTTCACTTCGGCGGCGAGCAGGCCTGCGGCGGGATCGCAAGAGGCCATTACCAGCGTCCGCTCCGGCATAAAGCGACTGGTTGTACGAAAGGAGCCGTCTTGGAATACTCCGTCATGTTCGAGCAATCCGGCCGCGGTCGGTTCCACCGCGTAGGAAAGCACTCGCCCACCGACTGCAGCCTGCCAGTAGCGGCAGGGCTCCTTGGCGATCGTCCAGGCCCACGGGGATGCGTCCGGTTGACTGGCGCTTCCCTCGCCAAACAGATCTTCGACGGTACAGCCGAATACCTGGGCCAGGGATAGGGCCGCAGCAACCGAAGGCACAAGCCGGCTGATTTCGATGGCACTGACGGCAGCTCGGGAAATGCCCGCCCGATTGGCCAGGTCCCATTGAGACCAGCCGCGCTCCAGACGATGCTCCCGCACGCGATTTTTTAGTTGTCCTGGCTCTGCCATAATCATATCATACTATGGCATGATCATGGCGCCGTCAACGAGCGTACTCAACGAGGAGATGTCCCCCATGCCCAAAAGACAAGGTTTTACCTTGATCGAATTGCTGGTGGTGATCGCCATCATCGCCATCCTGGTCGGTTTGCTCTTGCCGGCGGTGCAGCGAGTCCGAGAGGCGGCCAACCGCATGAGCTGTCAGAACAATCTGCACCAGATCGGCCTGGGCACGCACAACTATCACGACAGTTACGGCGTTCTGCCGCGCTACCGGAAATGCCCCGCTCCCTGGAAAGGCGGCAAGGACATAAACTGTGATCTACTTACGTCGCCGTCGACCTTCACCGGCCCCGACGAGGTCTGGTGGGCGCCATATGACAATCGCGTCGGGCCGACCGACACGCCGTTGCCGGATTTTGATCCCACGCGCGCCCTGCTCTGGCCGTTCGTGGAAGGCAATCAAAAGATCTTCCTTTGCCCCAACGGCATCGACATCACCCCCGGCAGCGCCACGCTGGGCAAGCCCTTTCAAATCCCTTACGGCATGAACTACACCACCGGTGGTCCGAATGGCCGGAAGCTGACCGAGATCATCAACGGCAACGGCAGCTCCAACGTCATGATTGTCTGGGACCACGGCCGAACGCCCGGCTGCGCCAATTCCACCATTGCCGCGCCGCGCGGTCCTTGGAAGCCGTTCGTCAACCGGGTGGATTTCACGCACTACCCGCAACGGCACATGGGGGCCTTCAACGTACTCTTCTGCGACGGCCACGCGGTTACCATGATCCAGAATGATCTGGGGGATAAGCTCTTCTATTTCAGCGGACCATGAACGGGGTGCGTGCATTGCCGGTTCGTGGCTCGGCCGATTCTCATCCGGCGACAGCTGCGATGTGGGGCGCGCCCGGCCGAAAGTCCCTTTTCCAATCCCTTTTCACCTTGAGTCACGCCGCGGCGCGCGCCAAGCACGCTCATGAAATCGCGCGGCGCGCCGAGCGGGCCTGGTGCAATTGCGGCGTGCGTCGAAGCGCGCTCAATGAAATAATGTAAGTAGAGATCCACGAACCTCTCCTTCGCCCAGCCCAGCAACGACGGCACCGCATTTGCCCAAGTAGTTCATACCCAAAAGGTGGGCCAGCAAGCTTTACACGTCGGTGCTGGCCTGTCTTCGGGCGAGGCGGGCCTCTGGAACGGCCCGGACTTCACCTCAAAAGTTTCTTTGAGCCGCCCGCGCCAGGGCTGCCGCGTGGCAGTCAACGTCGGCGGGGCCCCTTCTTTTGTGAACGAGAGGAGATGCCATGAACGTCAGTCTATCGTTCCTCGTGTCAGGGAAGCCGAATGATCGCGCGGCCCAACTGCGCGGCAAGAGGCAGGTGCACCGGCGGTCTCTAGCCCTGGAAGCGCTGGAGGATCGTACGGTGCCGTCGACCGTCCCGGTTATCGGCAGCTTGCCCGCCGTGCCGGTCGTTGGCAGCCAGCCGGCGATCGCCAGCCCGCTGGCGGCCCCGCTGGCCAGCCCGGCCCCCGCGGCGGCCGCCCCGGCAGCCAGCGCCGTCACCATAAGCAGCGCGATACAAAGCCTGGTGTCCGACCTCACGAAAACCATACAAAGCGTGATCACCGACCTTACCGACACCATCCACCTGATCACTACCACGGCCACCACGGCGCTGCCCGACGTCACCAAGCTCCTCACCACCGACGTGGCCGACCTGCAGACGCTGTTGACCGACGTGACGACCACCGTTACGGACGTGACCACCACGGTCAGCGACCTCCTCAACGGCGTGCTCGGCAGCCTCACCTCGGCGCTGAATGGCGGCTCAATCAGCCCGACCTCGACGCTGAGCAACCTGGGCAGCGATATCACGAAAACGCTGCAGAGTGTCATCACCGACCTCACCGACGCCGTCAAGATCGTTAGTGACACGGCCAACGGGGCGCTGACGACCGTGACCGACACGCTCAACGCCGACGTGGCCGTCCTGAAGACCCTGCTGACGGACGTGACCACGACGGTCACCGATGTGACCGCCACGGTCACCGACCTCGTCAACGTTGTCGACGGCTTGCTCACCTCGCTGGTGAGCGGCCTCGGCAGTGCCGTCGGTGGCGCGGCGCCGGCCAGCCCTGCGGCAGCCCCGGCGCCGATCGGCGCTGCCTAGGAACCGGCTTGCGTGCGGGAGACGCGAGGGGATGGCCCCTCCGTCTCCCGGTTTCCGCAGCCGCACGCGTGCTGCCGCTTGCCTGGCGCATCCGGGGCCACGTCCGGCGGCGCTTGAACATTCGTCTGCCGTTTCCTGTGCCGGGCAATCGCAAGCATAGCGCGGCCCGCCGGCGGAACAAGCCCCCGGCCCACCGACCGCCTCTGGCCCTGGAAGCGCTGGAGGAGCTTACCGTGCCGTCGGCCATGCCCGGCGCCCTGTCGGCCATCAGCGCCCTGTTGCCTTCCGAGCCGGCCATCACCGCCCCCCTTGCCCCGGGCGAAGCGTCCGCAGGGGGAGCGCTCCATATGCCTGGTGGCATCCCTGCGCAAATCAGCAGCAGCCACTCCCTGCAGGCCCCGCTGCCCGCCGCTTCAAAAGTCCTCAGCGCGTTAGCGAGCATCCCCGGGCAGGTCAGCAACCGTCACCCCCTGCAGGCCCCGCTACCTGCCGGCTCAAAAGTCTTAAGCATGGCAGCGAGCATCCCCGCGCAGGTCAGCAGCAGTCACTCCCTGCAGGCCCCGCTACCCACCGCCTCAAAAGTCCTAAGCACGTTAGCGAGCGACCTTCGCCAGCGCGCGGGTCCGCTGTCCGGCATCACGAGCACTGCCCTGCGCGGGACCGTGCAGCAGCTTGCCAAGGCCGTTCAGGTGGCAGGTGGCGCTGCTGACCGCACTTTCGCCCAGCCACTCAGCCTGACCAGCAGCGGCACCGCTGCGCCGATCGAGATCTTGCTTGGCAACCGGGCGAGTGATCCCAGCGCCATCCCGAGCAGCCTGAGCACGCTCGTTGGCACCGCCACCGCCAACACCGCGCAGCAGCTCAACAGGGTTGTCACGAGCGTGACCGGTGACCCGAACAATGCGGCCGGCAGCCTGCAGACGCTCTCCCGCATCCAGTCGGGGACAACGGCCACCACGACTGGCGATGCCACAGCGCAGCTCGCCAGCATGATGACGGACGTCGCCAGCAGCGTGAACACCCTACTCGGCAGCCTCAACGCCCTGGCCGGCGTCCTGCCCGACCTGATGTCCCTGGCCGTGAGCCACGCCCGGCAGTTCCTGGACGCGGCGCTCATGGACATCACGGACAGCCTGGGCGCCATCAGCGGAAGCCTCGACACGATCGCCGCTCAGCTCGCCGGCGTCATCGGCAGCTTGCCCGGCGACGGGCCGCTCGCCAGCGCCCCCGACGACCGCTCCGCCAGTCCGCCGAGCAGTTCGTCCATCGGTGGCGAGCTAACAGAAGCCTCCGACATCCTGAGCGCGATGGCCAACCTTCTGAGCACGCTCGCGGGAAGCCTGAGCTCTGCCCTCGCCAGCGCGACCGCCGCCGCGTCTGCGTCGAGCAGCTCTGCGGTTGGCGCCAGGCAGGTCATCGATACACTTTTCCGCGGCGTTGCCTAGGACAAGAAAGGAACGAGCCTCTGCCGGTCGCCTCCGGCAGAGCGCGCCCGAGCGCATGACGCGTCTGGGCGGCGCGGGGAATCGGCGGCGATCTTGATGAACGGAGCTACCGGCCACGTCGTTGCTGTTCGACCCCCTGGAGCGCCTCATAAATCCGGCGGAGATTGCCGGCCGTATCCTGAAGGAGGAGCTGGTTGCTCGTTTCCAGAAACTTCACTTCGCCGAACGTCCCCAGCATCTTCTTCACATCGGCAACGATGGCCTTGGCTTTCAGGGTTTTCAAGGGCACCGTCAGGGACACCAATTCGGTTTGACCCTGCTTCGCCAGGTCCTCGGGTCGAATCCGGCGCAGCAGATCCGGCTCGATCTTCTTGTCGGTGGGAATGAGCGTGAAGGAACGGCTGCCGCGAACCAGCAGTTCATGCTGCTGCTGGAGTGCGTCGTTCATGATGTCAATGATTTGCAGGAGCGTGTACTGTGCGCCTTTTTTGGGCGGAATGAACGTAAAGGTTCCGGCCGGTTTCCTGGAAAGGCTTACGGGCAAGTTGCTCTGGTCGCTGAGCCATTCGAGCACGCGCGTCCAGGGGACTTCGCGCATCTCGAAGGAATACTTTTTGTCCCAATCCGTTTCGGGTTTATCCGGCGAATTCGCTGTCCGGGCGGGCGGTGTCTCCGGAAGCTTGGCTGTCTGGCCGGCCGTCACGGCCGGGCCGATCATCGGCCGCGTCCAGACGCCGCTGCCGATACCCAGCGCGCCGGCCGCCAGGGCGCAGCCGGCGGCGATCTTGAGCTTCGTCGAAAGCATGGTGTGCCAGCCTCCGTGGGTAAGCGTAATGACTTCTGTGGAAACCAGGCCGGTGAGAGTCCCGCCCGCCGCGATGCGCACCGCCGCGTCCAGGGTTGCAGCCACGAGCGCCGCCGGCAGCACGGCGGCAGGAGCGTTCTGCGCCTGAGCGGCGGCCAGGATGCCTGCGGAAAGCGTCAGGCCACGGCGTGTCAGTCGCGCGCGCAAGCGCTGCCGCGCCCATGCCAGCCGGGACAGGATGGTGCCCTGGGGACAGCCCAGCTCCCGGGCGGCCTCCGCGTTGGTCTTGCCTTCCAGGTAGCAGAGCACAAAGGCCGCGCGATACTTTTCGGGAAGGCGGCTCAGCTCCTCGTCCAGCACCGGCCGCACGTCGGCCCAGTCCGCGTTCGGGATTCGCGCCGCGGCCGGAAACTCGGTCAAATCGGTCAGGCGTTCCCGCCTGCGCAGCGCCGATCCTTTCGCGCGCAAGGCCACGCGGTAGGCCACCCGATACAGCCAGCCGGCCAGGGCCTGGCGCTTGCCGATCGATCCGGCCTTGCGCGCCAGGACGAGAAAGGCAGCCTGAAAGGCGTCTTCCGCATCCTGCTCCTGGCGCAACAGGCGGCGGCACAGATTCAGCACCTTCGGCCCATGACGCCAGACCAGCACCTCGAACGCCGCCTCATCGCGTTCGGCGACAAAGCGCTCCAGCAACGCGGCGTCGCTCAGGCCTCCGGCCTGCGCGGAACATAGCATCCGCCGCAGGACGTGGCGGAGCAAGGGTCGAACTTCATTCGCCATGGCGGCTCTCGTATGCGGACAGTCTCTATATATGTAAGAGACCGGCAACGGCCGGACGCTTCAATTTTTCCGATATATCCCAGCATCACGCGCTGGAATGATCTGGGGGATAGACTTTTCTATTTCAGCGGACCCTAAGCCGGGCCTCTTCTTCATGGAGTGGTCTCATGCGCGGCACGCAGTACCAGGCAAAAGATCCAGCAGGCGAACGCCCACCAGATTGATGAGCGGGGTCGTGTTCGAGAGCACAGGTCCCTGGCTAGCGCCCACAACGGGCCTCGACTTCCAGGTCCACTTCCTCGTCGAACAAGGACACGCCGTACTTATTCAGAATGTCGAGGAACTCGCGCCGGGAGATGCGCAGAATTTCTGCTGCCCGACCGGAAGAAATCTGGCCCAAATCGTACAGTCGGACCAAAAAGGCCTCTTGAGCCAGGTGCGCCAAACTGCTCTGGCTTTGCCCAGGCACTCCCAGCAACTCGACGGGAAACTCGATCTGGATTTGTGGCATCACGACACTTTCCTTCCGGGCCATTGCGGCTGGGCGAAAACGCCATTGCTTCAGTTTATCGCCTTTGCCCGCCTTCAGGTCTTTCAGGTAGCCTATCGCCTTGGCCACGAACCCAGGCTCCACCCAGCGGGGCGGACTCCGCTGAATCGAAACATGACCGCCGAAATCTCCGAAGACCCTTTGCATTGTGGGCGACAGCACCTTGAGCGGCTTGCCTGCCCGGTCCTTGCCGTCCACGCTGATCTGGCGTGCCTTGTCAAACAACCGACTGCCCGGCCCGCCCTTGACCAGCACCAGTTCATGCTTCTGCTGGGCGAAGACGGAAGGGTAACGGACGTGGAAGTTCTTGCCGAACTCGCTTTCCAACGTCTTCTTGTCAAAGTCAACAGCCATTCCTGCGAGTGCCACTTCAAAAAAACCGGCCAGATACAGGGCCGGGCGGCGGTCTTCTTTCCAGCCGCTTACCGCATCCCACTCCTGCAACCCGCAGTAGAACACCAGAAAATCGCCGGGGTTCAGGCTCCTCAATGATCGCTTCGGCGTGGTCGGGTCGCCGTACGTGAATGTCTCGAATTCCGGGTCCAGGTGGATGTGCTGGTCTGCCATCTGCTTTCGCCGTGATTCGGGAAAGTAGTCCACCAGCCGCCTCCCATCGTTGCCGCACTGGTTCCCGTAATTGTGGACGCTTACCCGCTTATTGTCGGGAATGCAAACGAACTCGAACGTGCCGTCCTCGAAGAGCGGACCTTGGATGCCGCCGCAACCGGCGTCTATGCCGACTCGCAGTAGGACAACTTGTTTCTTCATCGGGCGCATGGCTTTCGTCTTAACTGGGAGGGACACTTCGGCATTTGCAGTTCCGAGTGCGGTTTGCAAGGTAGGCCATTAACGCCGACCTTGAACGTGGCTTTGAGCCATTTAGCGAAGTCTTCGATGAACTCCTCGCTGAAATCCCTGCGGAAGCCAGGCCCCTTCTTTTCAAATGAGTGTCGCCGATTCGTTTTTGGGTGCCGCAAGTTTACAGAAGGAATCTCTGAGATCTCGACGGCGTTCTTGCCAAAATAGAAGAAGTGCCTGGAAATGAGTGCAAAATGCCCTTTCTTGCGCAGACCATCGTGTTCAGCGTCGGATCGGTTCACAAACCTCTTGTCCTTGTAATAAGCGGCTAAAGACAGTTTCTCGTCCACTCGCATCGCATAGATAAGTGTGCCATGCCCCGAACTCTGGTCGCTGACTCCCCCTGTTCCCGCGATCCAATCGCCTTTTCAGCCAGTTCAACAATATTCCGAAAACCCAGGAACCCGTACTTGCACTTCACTAGCGTGCAGTAGCCGCCAAACGGATCCGGGGCGAAACCATTATCGTGTTCGACGACGTAGGAAAACAGCCTGGTCATTTCTGGATACCCCAATACGTTGTGGCCATGTCCACGGGCCATCGGCTCACAGCACTCGTGGCTGGGCGTGCCGTCACTGCTCAATCGCCCGTAAATACTTTTCCACCGACCGCTTCACGACCACCTTGCCGTCCTTTTCAATTACCATATCCCAAAACGCCCCGTAAATCCGGTCAAATGAAAACGGTTCCACGGCGTTGACGACCCGCTCGATGGCCGAGGTGGATAGCGGGGTAGTTATGAGAACCAGACAGAGGATGAGGCAGTCGCTGAAGATGAGGCCGCCTACGAAGCCAAAGGACAGACCGTAATGATCGTGCGCACCCAGAATGATTTGGGGGACAAGCTCTTCTATTTCGGCGGACCATGACGCCGGTGCATGACGCGCTCGCGTTTGGCCAACTCCTCAATCGCCCTCCCTGAGTCGCTTCTGGAAGATCATGCGAGAAAACGGCTCCAGTCCCCTCAATCCTTGTGACGTTTTTCTTATTGTGTGCCCGATTATTCAGTTCGGTCCGGTAAAATGAGTTCATGAAGCTCAAGCGCGGAACACCTTCCAGCGGTCAGTCCGCCCGCTGGTATCGCGGCGCCGACGTCCCCATGCGCGTAATCCGCCGGTACGCGCGCCGTGTCGCCGAGCGTTTTCAACCGGACAGGATTATCCTTTTCGGCTCTCATGCTTATGGGATGCCGCACGCCGACAGCGACGTGGACATCCTTGTCGTCATGCCGGCGCGAAACGAACTCGACCAGGCTTTTAAAATCCGATGTGAAGTCCCCACACAATTTCCGATGGATCTAATCGTTCTCAAGCCACGAAATCTAAGGTGGCGGCTGGAAGAGCGCGAGTCGTTCCTGACCGAGGTCATGACGAAGGGAAAAGTCCTCTATGAAAAGAATGACGCGCGAGTGGATACGCAAAGCGGAGGACGACTTCCACGCGGCCGGAGTACTCGCCGCGCGACGCGACATCTTTCATGATCAGGTCTGTTTTCATTGCCAGCAATCGGCCGAGAAGTATCTAAAAGCACTGCTAGAGGAACAGGGCCTTTCCATTACCAAGACACACGATCTCGAAGACCTCTTGGTTGCCTTGCTGCCGCACTACCTTACACTGGGCCGGTGCCGGCGCGGACTACGATTCCTTACGGGATTTGCAGTTGATCCGCGTTACCCGTTGCTGCGCACAACCAGGCGCCAGGCCGCATCCGCTCTGCGCTGGGCGGGCAAAGTACGCGACGCCTGTCGGGCCTTCCTCGGGCTCTGAAAGCCGCGTAATCTAGACGGCCTTTCCGATCTCGTTTCCGAATACGCTATGGGAAACCATGCCGAGTTCGTGGCAGAGGACGAGGCCGCCTACAAAGCCAGAGGACAGACCGTAATGATCGTGCCCACCCACTTGGTTCCAGCGATTCGCCAATTGCTCGGTAGACGCCGCGGCGCTTAACGGCCATTGAGAATCAGGGAAGCGCCGCTTGCTGAACTGCTGCCCCGGCGTGCTGAGCCACATCAACTCTAGAAATCATCCTGCCTGACAATCTCGCCCCCGGCGCGCGTGGACAGCGCCTGCAGAATACGCAATTCGACTTTCGCCTGCACGGGCCGAACCGAGCCGTCAGCGAAAACAAAGTTGCACAGGCTCACGTGAGGCGTAAAGAAGTCGTCCGGATCGGCGTCCGGAGCATTGACGGAGTGGGAGCCGGTGTGCGCTAGAGTCTGCACGGGGGCGCCTTCGGCGGCCGTACTGGAGGTCGGAGCGCCGGGGGTTACGCGCGCGGTTCCACCCGACAGGGCGCCGGCCCAGGGGGTCCTGGTGAAGAAGGCGGCGCGTTCGCCGATGGCAATGGTATTGCTGGCACCGTCCAGCACGTCTGCGAAACGCAGCCGGCTATTGCGAAAAAAAAGACCGTTGCCTGCGTCGGGCGCGTCGCTGATCTCGCCGCCAGCGCCATAACAAGCCGCGTAGCTGTTTGAGGCGGCGTCACCGATGGGGTTTCCGCTTTGATCGAGCACGGTGAAGACTCCGCTCCCTGAGTCGGACGGGCAGGTGAAGACCTTGAGCAGCGTCGTCCGCGTTTCCAGATTGGCCGGCGCATCGACCGTCAACCGGCGGTTGATTTGACCAGCCAGGTTGTCCTGTTCGAGGAAGCAAAGCAGTTGCGCCGCCCACCCCCACCCCGGAGCGGTAAACAAGGGATCGGCACGCGGCTGACACTGGTAGCCGGCCGGAAAAGAACCGTGGGCGTCGTGGTAGTTGTGCAAGGCCAGGCCGATCTGCTTGAGGTTATTCAAGCAGCTCGTCCGGTTGGCTGCTTCGCGCACTTTCTGAACCGCAGGCAACAAGAGACCGATAAGGACGGCAATGATCGCGATCACCACCAGGAGTTCGATCAGCGTGAAGCCGGATCTTCGAGATGTTGGCAATGGTTTCATCAGATTCTCCGAGAGAGCCGAATAGTTGAGAATGAGATTCAGTCCCAATAACGGCTATCGTAAAAAAGAATACTGCTTTGTCAAGTTTAATTTCGTCGGATTGATCAACCTGCAAGGAGAAGAGTCAATACGATTCTGCTGCTCTGTGACAGAATTTGACGATTTTTTGCAAGTTCGCCATAGGTCGCCAAGTCACTAGTCACTTGGCGGGCGAACTACGCGGAGTCTTCCCTGGCTCTTGGCAAAGTGGCAAGAATTTCGATAGTTTCACCCTCCTCCCGCACTATATAAGTGAGAACGCCCTCGGGAGACAGGCAATTCCATGGCCGATGCAGAGCTCGGCGTCGTCCTGCGCCACATCCGGACTCTGGCCGGTTCGCGGGTGCTGGCGGAGGCAAGCGACGGACAACTGCTGGAACGGTTCGCCCGCTGCAGGGAAGATGCGGCGTTCGCCCTCTTGCTGCGCCGGCATGGGCCGATGGTGCTGGGCGTTGCCCGGCGCGTCCTCCGGCAGATCCAGGACGCCGAGGATGTCTTTCAGGCGACCTTTCTGCTCCTTACCCGCAAGGCCGCTTCCATCCGCAAGCATGAATCGGTCGGCAGTTGGCTGCACGGCGTGGCCTACCGGCTGGCGGCGCGGGCCAGGGCCCAGGCGGCGCGCCGGCAGGCCCATGAGAAACAGGCTGGAACCATGCGCACAACCAGTCCCCGCTTCACGGCGGCCTGGCGCGAACTGCAGGTTGTCCTCGACGAGGCGCTCCACAAGCTGTCCGAGAAATACCGCAGCGCATTGGTCCTGTGCTATCTCGAGGGCAAGACGCAAGAGGAAGCGGCCCGTCAGCTCGGCTGCCCGCTGGGCACCGTCCGCAGCCGGCTGGCACAGGGCCGCAAGCTGCTGCGCGAGCGGCTGGCGCGGCGCGGGCTGGCTCTGTCCGCCGGCGCGCTCGGCACGATGGTCGCGGCCCAGGGCCTGGCGGCCGACGTGTCCGCGTCTCTGCAAACCGGAACGCTCAAGGCTGGACTTCATTTCGCGGCAGGCAAGCCGGTGGCGGATGTGGCTTCAATAGCCGTCGCCAGGCTGGTAAAGGGAGGGCTGCACGCCATGCTCGGAACGAAACTCAAGTTGTTGACCGCGTTTCTCGTTGCGGTCGCCGTGGCCACCAGTGCCGGCGTGCTCGGTTATCCGCCGCCGACTTCCAGCACCAGCAAGAAGTCTGGCGGCTCTCCACCGGCGCCGGCAACGTCGCCGGCTGAATACATCCCGGTCGATCTCTATCGCGACATCACCGAGCAGTGCGGCATTAACTTCACCTACCACAACGGCGAAGAGGCCGATCACTACGCCATTCTGGAAGCGCTCGGCGGCGGCGTCGCTCTCCTCGATTACGACGACGACGGCCTGCTGGATATCTTCATCCTCGGCGGTGGGTCGTTCGAAGGCCAGGAGATCAAGGGCCGCGGCAATCGGCTCTACAAGAACCTGGGCAACGGGACTTTCCGCGACGTGACCCGGGAGGCCGGTCTCGATCAGCCGCTCTTCTATAGCCACGGCTGTGCCGTTGCCGACTACGACTGCGATGGCTGGCCGGATCTGCTCGTCACGGGCTGGGGGCGCATGGCTCTCTATCACAACGAGCCGGACGGCAAGGGCGGCCGTCACTTCGTGGACGTGACGCTCAAGGCCGGTTTGCCGGAAGGACTCTGGACAACCAGCGCGGCCTGGGCCGACCTGGATGGTGACGGCTATCCCGATCTGTACGTCTGCCAGTACGTCAACTGGTCGTTCGCCAATCATCCGCTGTGCAGCGGCTATCGTCCGGCCATTCCGCGCGACATCTGTCCGCCCAAGAGTTTTACCGGCTTGCCGCACAAGCTTTTCCGCAACAACGGCGACGGAACGTTCACCGACGTCAGCAAGGAAGCCGGCCTGCGGCCGCATACGGGCGATCCGTCCAGGGACAGCCAATGCGGCAAAGGCCTGGGCGTGCTCATTGCCGATGTCGACGGCGACGGCAAGCCGGACATCTATGTGGCCAACGACACGGTGGATAATTTCCTGTACCTGAACCGCAGTGTGCCGGGAAAAATCCGCCTGGCGGACGCCGCCCTGGCGAGTGGCGTGGCGCGGGACGACCGCGGTGTGCCCAACGGCAGCATGGGTGTGGACTGCGGCGATTACGACGGCAGCGGCCGGCCTTCGCTCTGGGTCACCAACTACGAGAATGAAATGCATGCCCTGTATCGCAACCAGGGCAGGGGACTCTTCCTGTTCAGCAGCCCGGCTGCCGGCATTGCCGCCATCGGCCAGCGCTTTGTCGGCTTCGGCACGGGTTTCCTCGACGTGGACAATGACGGCTGGCCCGACATTTTCATCGCCAACGGCCACGTGATACGCCATCCACAAGAAGCCGGCCGCCGGCAGCGGCCGGTCTTGCTCCGCAACAGGAACGGCCGCTTCGTTGACATCACGCCGCAGGGCGGTCCCTATTTCCGCACCGAGCACCTGGGCCGCGGCGTGGCCATCGGCGACCTGGACAACGACGGCCGTCCCGACCTCCTCATCAGCCATATCAACGAACCCGTGGCCGTGCTGCGCAACCAGGCGGATGCCGGCAATCATTGGCTGGGCATTGTCCTGGAGGGCAAGAAGCGCCGCGATGTCGTCGGAGCGCGGATCGTTGTCGAGATCGGCGACCGGCGCCTCACTTGCTTCGCCAAGGGCGGCGGCAGCTATCTGTCCTCGAGCGACCGCCGCCATCTTTTCGGCCTGGGCAAGGTGGAACGCATCGACCGCATAACGGTTTACTGGCCGCCTCTCGACGGTGAGCCTGCGCACGAGCAGCAATGGACCGGGGAGCGGCTACGCCTCGATCGTTACTGGCGGCTGCAGGAAGGGGCGCTGCAGGCCCGGCAGCCAGGCCGATAGACATTTCTGGATCAGTGATTGGCGCTTCGCGTAGAACGGAATTCATTCCGTTCAGCACCTGCCCACTCCGGGGCCGCCCCTGGCCGCTCCCGGTGCTGAACGGAATGAATTCCGTTCTACGACCCATGGCGTGCATCTTGCAATTTGCGGTCAATTTTGCAAACTGACTGCAACACCCCGAACCAATGGAGAGCCGCCATGAGCACCCCCTTGCAATTGCCCGCGTGGAAAGCTTTGGAAGCGCATTATCAAAAGACTGCCAATCTGCACATGCGCGATCTTTTCCGGGAAGACCCCAAGCGGTTCGACCGGTTTTCCCTGCGCTTCAACGATGTCCTGCTCGATTTCTCAAAGAACCGCATCACCGAGGAGACGCTTCGCCTGCTGCTTGACCTGGCCCGGCAAGCCGACCTGTCGAGCTGGACCGAGAAGATGTTCAGCGGACAGAGGATCAACATCACCGAGAACCGGCCCGTGCTCCATGTCGCCCTGCGCAACCGCTCCAACCGGCCGATCCATGTGGACGGCAAGGATGTGATGCCGGACGTGAACGCCGTGCTCGCCCACATGCGCAAGTTCTCCGACGCCGTGCGCAGCGGCGCCTGGAAGGGATACACGGGCAAGACCATTACCGACGTCATCAACATCGGCATCGGCGGCTCGGACCTCGGGCCGGTGATGGTGACGGAGGCGCTCAAGCCCTACCAGCAGCGCGGCCTGACCATGCATTTCGTCTCCAACGTGGACGGCACGCACATCGCCGAATGTTTGAAGGTGCTGAGCCCGGAAACCGCTCTATTCATCATCGCTTCCAAGACCTTCACGACCCAGGAGACGCTGGTCAACGCCCAGACCGCCAAGGATTGGTTCCTGAAATCGGCGGTCGATGTCAAACATGTAGCCAAACATTTTGTCGCCGTCTCCACCAATGAAACGGAAGTAAAGAAGTTCGGCATCGACCCCGCCAACATGTTCGGGTTCTGGGACTGGGTCGGCGGCCGTTACTCGCTCTGGTCGGCCGTCGGGCTGTCGATTGCCCTCGCCATCGGCATGGATAACTTCGAGGAGCTGCTCACCGGCGGTCACCTCATGGACGAGCACTTTCGCACCACGCCGCTGGAAAAGAACCTACCGGCGATCATGGGCGTGCTCGGCGTCTGGTACAACAATTTCTTTGGCGCCCAGACGCAGGCGATCCTTCCTTACGATCAGTACATGCACCGCTTCCCCGCCTATTTTCAGCAAGGGGATATGGAGTCCAACGGCAAGAGCGTGGCGCGCGACGGCAAGCGTTGCGAATGGTCCACCGGCCCGGTAATCTGGGGAGAGCCCGGCACCAATGGGCAGCACGCCTTCTATCAGCTCATTCACCAGGGCACCAAGCTGATCCCCTGCGATTTCATCGCTCCCATCGAGACGCACAATCCTATCGGCGAGCATCACCGCATCCTGCTCTCCAATTTCTTCGCGCAGACGGAAGCCCTCATGAAGGGTAAAACCGCCGAGGAAGTGCGCGCGGAGCTGAAAGGCAGCAAGCTATCGGCCGAGGAGGTGGACAAGCTGGTGCCGCACAAGGTATTCACCGGCAACCGGCCGACCAATTCCATCCTGGTTCAGAAAGTGACCCCGCGCACGCTCGGTTCGCTCATCGCGCTGTACGAACACAAGATCTTCACCCAGGGAATCATCTGGAACATCAATTCCTTCGACCAATGGGGCGTGGAGCTGGGCAAGCAGCTCGCGAAAGCCATTCTGCCGGAGCTAAAGGGCCCCGAGCCGGTTGCGTCGCATGATGCGTCGACCAACGGCTTGATCAATTACTACAAGGCGCATCGGCCCAAAGCCTGAGTCAGGCTCAGACCGGCTTGGCGGTGCCTGCGGTCAACAAAGGGGCAATGTCGTCGGCGCTTATCGGCTCTTGTTTTGCCGCAGCCAGGGCCGCATTCACGTCAGTGAGAGATATGCTTGACGGCGACGTAATTTCAATTCCAATGGCGCGGTTGTCTGCGGCAAAATCGATAATCAAGCCCGTTGGATGGCGCTCGGTCCTGGCACTCGTATCCCCTTGCTGGCGCACCAGATACAAGTAAGCGGCAAGCGGTTTACCTTTCCGATAAGTGATTTCCAAGAATCGGTGTCTCATAACTTAGCTTGCCTCAGTAGACAGGATATGCGGTCACCACCACTAACACTTCTTCCTCAGGAACCGGCTCGACAATCACTTCCCATTCTTGCCCAGCATGCGTCGTCTCAATCGCCCAGCGGCCCAACTCATGGTTTTCATGATAGCCATTAGCCTGTTCGAGCATCAGACGCAAATCGGCTTCATTGAATTGACGGTCAACCATGCGTTTCAGCAGATGCGGGGAAAACTCCAGTTCCCACGACCACCACTCTGGCCATTCTACCATAGGTAGCTGCCTCCCTACGCCACGCGTAAACTGGCGACCGGCAATCTATTTCAAATTCAAAGGCAGCAGCTTGATGTTCTTGAACCAGCAATCCGCGCCGTGATCCTGCAAGCCGATGTAGCCCCTGCGCGGGTGATCTTTGAGGGCGAAGTCGAACTTGTGCTCGCTGCCGTCCGGCCGTCTGTTGGGCAGCGGCCAATCATCCAGGTCCATGCGGTTGACCTTCTCGCCGTTCAATTCCACCGCGAGGATGTTCTTGTTGCACGTGATGACCATGTGATTCCATTCGCCGAGCGGTTTCTGCGTGTTCCGGGTCGGCTTGACCAGATCGTAGAATGCACCGGAATCGTGAAGACCCGCGGTCGTGCTGTCGAGGAGTTGCACTTCGATGCCGTTGAAGCCCGTGTCCTTGCCTGGGCGCGGCTTGAGGGGGAAGGTGCGCACGAAGACGCCGCTGTTGCAGTTCTTGCTGAGCTTGTAGTCGAGCGCCAGGATGAAATCGCCCCATTGCTTTTCGTGCGTCATCATGTAGTGGCCGCACTTGTGCGGATTGATGGCGTGCTCCTCGACGGGACGCTTGCTCGGCTTTTCGGCGCTGGTCATCCAGCCGTCGAGCGTGTTGCCGTCAAACAGCAGCAGCCAGCCCTCCTTCTTCTCCTGGTCGGTCAATTCGTTGTCCGACCGAACTGAAGAGGTCAGCAGGAACGCGATCACCAGTGCGAATGCAATTCTCATGTTAGCTCACCACCTTTTCTTGCTTGGAATCCCACAACATTGTCTTCTTTTGCCGGTACGATTCGACCGCCAGCTTGATGGCGACCATGGTGGCGGCGCCCAGTTCGGCGTTACAGTTGAGCGGGCCATGGCCGCGCAGGACATCGAGGAAATTGCCTTCCATGTCGCGGTGGGTCTTCAGGGGGATGCGCGTCTCTTCCTTGCCGTCGTTGCTGGCCTTGAATTCTGGTTTGAAATCACCGTTGGCACGCAGCACCGGTTCGCCGCCCAGCTCCATGGTGCCGTGCTTGCCGTAAATCCGATCCGGGATGCCGGCGTCGTTGGTGAGCGTGCTTACCAGGAAGATGGACCATTCGCTCGGATAGTCGGCGGTCATCAAGAAGGTGTCGGGAATATCGCGGCCGTCTTTCTCGATGTACAGCCCGCCCGAGGCGTTGACGCGCGATGGGTATTCGCCGTCCGGCCCGGCAATGGCCAGGAGCAGCGGCGCCAGCTTGTGATAGAGGAGATCGGTGGCGACACCGCCGTTGTAAGGCCAGTATTTGCGAAAGCGGAAGAAGTGCTCCGGATTCCAGGCGATCTTCGGGGCCAGGCCCCACTCGTGGCCGAGCCACATGTCCCAGTCGATGTAATCTTCGCCGCTCTTGTCGGGGCCTGCCGTTGGGTCGATCTTCTGGTGCGTATTGAAGAGGCAGGTGCGGGCGTTGCGGTTGTAGCTCGCGTGTGCCCAGGTCACCTTGCCGATGCGCCCGGCCTTGATTGCGTCGTGAGCCCGCCAGTATCCGTCATTGCCGGTGCCGTTGGGTCCGACTTGCAGGACCTTCTTGTAGCGGCGCACGGCGTCGCGCAGCTCGATGGCCTGCTCGACCGTGTGCGTCATGGGCTTCTCGACATAGACGTGTTTGCCGGCGGCCATGGCGTCGATGGACAGTTTGGCGTGCCAGTGGTCGGGCGTGGCGATGAGCACGGCGTCGATGTCTTTGCGATCGAGCAGCTTGCGATAGTCCATGTAGCCGTCGCCCTTGCAGATGTTCTGCGCCCGCGTAACGCGCCGTTTGTACACATCGCACACTGCCAGCACCTTGACGTTGTCCTTGTCGCTGCGTTTGACCAGGCTGCCGACGTGGCCGGTGCCCATGCCGCCGACGCCGATGACGCCCATGTTGATGCGATCGTTGGCGCCGAGCACTTTTGCCGTGGCCAGACCGGCAACGGTCAGGGAGCCGGCGGTGGCGGCGGTGGTCTTGACGAAATCGCGACGAGAGATTTTTGCCGATGTCACGAAGGCGCTCCTTTGATGGAATTCAAAACTCTCGCAGAGGACGCAGAGATCGCAGAGCGAAATCCATGCGCGGGCGGAAGGTCATGCCAGCAGTTCTTCCACGACCCGGCCGGAAACATCGGTGAGCCGGTGATCGCGGCCGCCGTGGAAGTAGGTCAGCAGCTTATGGTCCATGCCCATCAGGTGCAGGATCGTGGCGTGCAGGTCGTGGACGTGGACCTTGTGTTCGACAGCGGCGTAGCCGAACTCGTCGGTGGCGCCGTAAGCCTGGCCGCCCTTGATGCCGCCGCCGGCCATCCAGGAGCTGAAGCCGCGCGGACTATGATCCCGGCCTTTGCCGTTCTGGCCGGTCGGCGTGCGGCCGAATTCTCCCGCCCAAACAACCAGCGTCTCATCCAAAAGCCCACGGCTTTTCAAGTCCGCAAGCAGGGCTGCGATCGGCCGGTCGGTCTCGGCACAGTGGCGTTCATGGTTGCTGTTGACGTCATTGTGCGCGTCCCAGGTGTCTTCCAGATGGCCGCCGCCGGAGTAGACTTGCACAAAGCGGACGCCGCGCTCGATGAGCCGCCGCGCCATCAGGCAGCGACGGCCGAACTTCTCTGTGACCTGGTTGTCTAAACCGTAGAGCCGTCTGGTTGCTTCGGTTTCCTGGGATAGATCCACTGCTTCGGGGGCGTGCGCCTGCATGCGGAAGGCGAGTTCATAGCTGGCGATGCGCGCGGCCAGCTCGGAATTATCAGGGTTTGCGGCGCCATATTCGTTGTTGAACCTGGCGAGAAGATCGAGCTGGTTGCGCTGCTGCTGCGGCGTGATTTCTTGCGGTGGATGCAGGTTCAGGATGGGATCGCCGCTGGTACGGAACTGCGTCCCCTGAAACGTAGCCGGCATGAATCCCGAACTCCAGTTGGGCGGTCCGGAGATCGGCCCGCCCCGGTGGTCGAGCAGCACCACGAAGGCCGGCAAATTCTGATTGATCGTGCCCAGTCCATAGGTCACCCACGAACCCAGGCACGGATATCCCTGACGGATGAAGCCGGTGTTCATTTGCAACAGGCCCGAGCCGTGCGCGAAGCTGTCGGCGTAGCAACTGCGGATGATCGCCATGTCATCCGCGCGTTGGCCGAGTGTCGGGAATAGGTCAGAAACCTCAAGTCCGGACTTGCCGCACTTCAAGAACTTTCGGGATGAGCCCAGCAGTGGTCCGGGGTTGCGGACCTTGAAGAGGGGATCCTTGTCGAGGTCGGGTATCGGTTGGCCGTGCCGCTTGCTCAGCACGGGCTTGGGATCGAAGAGATCGACCTGGCTGGGGCCGCCGTACATGAACAGGAAGATGCAGGAGGTGGCCTTGGCCGGATAGTGCGGGCTCTTCGTAGCAAGAGGAGAGGCGATGGGCGACGCAGCCCGGCCAACGTTGCCGAAAAAGCCGTCCGCCGCCAGCAAGTAGGTCAGCGCGGTGCCGGCGAAACCGCCTCCGCATTGCCAGAGGAATTCACGTCGAGTGCGGCCACAAGGAGTTAATCTGCGCATCATGCTGAACCTTCTCTTCGCGGGTCAGGATTCTGATCATGACCGGCAGCTAATTTACATAAGCAAATTCGTTCGTGTTCAGGAGAACCAGGCACAGCGCTGCCAGCGCCTGACGACTAGCCTCCCTATTATCTCTCTTCAGGCGCCGCGCGTCGCTTTGGATCTGCAGTCGCTGCAGCTTGAGAAACTCGATGGCGCTTTGCCTTTCGGCAGGGCGTGGCAGCCGGCAAAGGGCGAGCGCGAAGGCCTTATCTGCCTGTAACGCCTCGTCCTGACCCGCTTCGCCTTGTAGGCGGTCGGCAAAATGCCGGGCCTGTTGCCGCATGAATTCGCCATTCATGAATGTCAGGGCTTGGGGTCCCGTCGTCGATACCGGGCGATGATCGCAGCTCGAAGTAGTATCCGGCATATCGAGCAAATCCAGCTCGGGCACGGCCAGACTCCGTTTCACGAAGATGTAGACGCTGCGCCGCGCACTCTGCCGCTCGTCCGACTTACCCCAGCCATCGCCCGGGCGCGATTGGCCATCAAGGACCGCTTGCGGCAACCTCGGGTAGATGCTGGGGCCGCCCATTTGCAGATTCAGTTGGCCGCTCACAGCGAGCGTCGCGTCGCGCAGCGTTTCCGCTTCGAGCCGCCGCTGGCGCTGACGCCAGAGTAGCTTGTTCTCGGGGTCGAGCCCTGCCGCCTTTGCATCGCCTGCACAGGACATCTGATAGGTGTTCGACAGTAGAATCAGGCGATGCAGCGCCTTGAGGCTCCAGCCCTGGGCGACGAATTCCGAAGCGAGCCAATCGAGCAACTCTGGATGGCTGGGCGGCTGCCCCATGACGCCAAAATCGTTTTCGGTCGCCACCAGTCCCTCGCCGAAATGATGCTGCCAGACGCGATTCACCAGCACGCGCGACGTCAGCGGGTTATCAGAGCGCGTCATCCAGCGAGCAAGCCAACGCCTTCTTCCGGTTGACCGGGTCGTGGGCTGTGGCGGGTCAGGCTGCTTTTGGGCAAGCACAACAGGAACGGCAGGCTCGGCCGGCTTGCCGGGTTTGGCCGGATTACCGCGACGAAATACATGCGTCAGCGGCGCCTTGGCCCCTTCTTCGTACCAGATATAGGCGCGCGGCGGCTCGCTGGGCTTCTGTGCGTTGATCGCGGCGATTTCCTTTTCAAGGCGCGCGCTCTCCGCCTTCTCCTGGGGCGTGGCGACTCTTTGGATTTCCTCCTCTAGCCTGGCCGTGAACTTCTTGACGACTGCCTTCTGAGCGGTGCTGCGTTTCTCCACTTTCTCCAGAAAAGCCGCAACGGCTTCCGGGGGCAACGCGGGACGTTTCAGACTCGCCCTGGCATCCTTTGCCGAAGCGAGCACGCGCTCCCGAATCTTCTGCTTGAGCGCACCGAGCTGCTTCTGGATTACGGCGACTTGAGCCAACGGTTTGGCGAGAGCGGCCTGATAGCGGGCCAGGTCCGCCTCCGTGCCCACGAGGCGGTCGAGTTCCTCGCGATCCTTTTGCGGCCGTTTGAGCGGCTCGAATACTGCCAGCATGTTGTAATAATCGGTCTGTGGAAACGGCTCAAACTTGTGGTCATGGCAGCGGGCGCAGCGCAGCGTCACGCCAAGAAACGCCGTCGCTGTCGTGCCAAGGACATCATCGAGCTGATCGTAACGATCCACGAGCGGATCAGCCGGCTCATCGTCCCAGGTGCCCAGGCGCAGAAATGTCGTCGCAATCTGCGTTTCTGCATTCGAGCCATCAATTTCGTCACCGGCCAATTGTTCGGTCAGGAACCGATCGTAGGGCTTGTCCTTGTTCAACGCATCAATGACATAATCGCGATAGCGCCAGGCGAAGGGCTTCGTACCGTCGCGCTCATAGCCGTTGGACTCCGCGTAGCGCACCACGTCGAGCCAGTGACGGGCCCAACGCTCCCCATATTGCGGCCGTGCCAGCAGGTCATCCACGACGCGCTCATAAGCGCGGGGTGACGAATCGCTCGAAAATGCTCGCTGTTCTTCCGGCGAAGGAGGCAGACCGATAACATCCAGGTAGGTACGCCGCAACAGCGTAAGCTTATCCGCAGGCGCGGCGGGTTTGATGCCGGCTCGTTCCAGCCGCGCCAAAATGAAGGCGTCGATTGGATTGCGAACCCAGGACCGATCTTTCACCGCGGCGACCGAGGGACGGCGCACGGGCTGGAACGCCCAATTCGGCTTCTCCTCAGCCGCTGGCGGCTTCGCGACGACCATACCGGACAGGCAAAGCACGCTCAACCCAGCGTACAATCCGGCAAATAGCAGTCGCGAAATCATGCCCAATTCTCCAGCACGACGGCGATGCTTCTCGGTGTGAAGCAGGGATCGTCATCCCTGTAAAAAACGGATTCGCTGTGGCGGGCCAGGAACCGAGGAGGCGGGATATGAAGACATCCTAACCAAGAGCAAGGGTAGGTGGCAAGGCAAGCCGATGATAATTTGCTCATAAATCATGCCGGCGTTACACTGATGAAACCGGCATAGCTCCATTCTTACTTCGCACGCGGAGGCTGAACATGTCTCGCCAATTGCGGCTAATCGTGGTCCTGGGACTCCTGCTGCCAAGCGGCGGCATGCCCGCGCAGAACGAGGACAGCAAAGCCTTGCCGCAGCGCAATCAGGTGGAGGTCCGCTTCATCGACGGCAGCACGGTGCGCATGGAACTGCTTCAGGAGGACCTGGAGGTCATTACCAAGTACGGCAAACTCACGGTTCCGGCCGCCGATATCCGTAATATTGAGTTCGGTTTGCATCTTTCCGATTTCACGGTCAAGAAAGTGCAGGATTTGATCGCGCGCCTGGGCAGTAAAGCGCATGCCGAGCGCGAAGGGGCCTCCAAGGATCTCGTGCTGCTGGGTTACGAAGCTTTTCCCGCGTTGCTGGCGGCGGTGAAGAATCACGACCAGGAAATCTCACGCCGCGCCGAGGAGGCCCTCAAACGCATTCATGAGAAAGTGCCCGCGCATCTCCTGCGCAGCAATGTGAATGATCGCATTGAAACTTCGGAGTTTCCCATCGTCGGCCGGATTAGCTCCACGACGCTCAAGGCGAAATCGGCTTATTTCGGCGAGAAGGAGATCCGCGTCGAAGATCTGCTTACCATTTATTCGTTGAGCGCAGGCGGATCGCACGAGGTGACCATCGATGCCGCCAGGTATGGGAATGTGGCCAACCAATGGATGGACACCGGCATCGACATAAGCATGCATACGGACCTGAGCATGACGGCGTCGGGCCAGGTCGATCTGCAGGGCGGGACAGGCCAGATGGTCACGGGTCCGGCCGGCCTCGATGCGCGCATTGCCGCGGGTGGCTTTGCCGGCCGCGCCGGCCGCGGCATGAATTTTCCCGGCGGCGCCCTGCTGGGCCGGATCGGAGATGCCGGCGAGGTCTTCCTTGTCGGCGAGAACTACAAGGGCCGGTCGCTACGGCAAGGCAAGCTCTACCTGCACATCTGGCCCAGTCCCTGGGGCATGCAGTCGGTGGGGTCTTACAAAGTGAAGATCACGACCGGCGGTCTGCCGTGATTGCGGCAACTTAGCTTGTCGGATTTAGCTGGAATCAGCATAATACTCGTTCTGCGCCACGCGGCCAGGATGTCTGCGTCATAACGCGGCTCAAAGAGGTTTGTCTCCACAACCTCTGCCGTCCATCCCAGCACGCCAAACTGAAGCTCGACAGCGCCGGAAGCAGAGAGGGGCAGCGATGCTTAATCTTTTGGATTCAGTCCGCAGTCAGAACCAGGATCTCGATCCGGCCCTCGTCGATATGCACTTTCGCCGGCTGCCAACATCATATTTCGAACGGTTTGCGCCGGCGGAGATCGCCCGGCATCTGCGCCTGCTGGCGGGGCTAGCGGGGATCCATTCCGTGGACGTGGAAGTGCGTCCGCTTGCCGCGCACGCTTTTGAGGTCGTCGTGGTCGGCGTCGATAATCCCGGCACGCTCGCCTGCGTCTCAGCGGCCCTGGCGGCTTACGGCTTCGACCTCGACGATGTCCAGATCTCCCCCTATCTCGATGCCGAGCCCGGTCCGGGGGGCGTCCAGGAGCCGAAGTATTTTGTCATCGTGTTGCGCCTGAGCGGCACGCTGCGCGGCCGGACGCTCGCTGAGTTCCGGGACGATCTCCGCGACCGGCTACGCCTGGCGTTTGTTCATCTGGTCCAGGGCAACTTGCTCGAGTCGCAAACGGTCGCCGCGGACACGCGCGGCATGCAAGGCGACCCCAGCCACACGCCGTCGGAGCGCAGCGCTCCGGAAGCGGCTGCGCGACCGGCCGGCTACGAGGGGCTGGTTCTCGGCGGCGATTTCCGCCTCGACGGCAAACTGGCCACCGGCGGCATGAGCGAGGTCTATCTCGGCACGCAGGTCAGCCTGAACCGCACCGTGGCCGTCAAGATTTTTCACCACGACGGCGCAGATGATGACGACTTGTTGAACCGCATCGGCAAGGAGGCGCAGGTGCTGGCGCAGTTTAGTTGCGCGCACATTGTGCAGATCTTTGCCGCGGGCTCCGCGCCCGATCACACAGGCGGCGTGCTCGGCTGGATGGCCATGGAGTACATGGCAGGCGGCGACCTGGGACATTGGCTCAAGGAGCACGGTGCGGCCCCGGCGGAGCTTGGCTTGCGCTGGTTCCGGGAGGCACTGGAAGGCCTGGCGTATGCGCATCGGCATTCGATTCTGCACCGCGATCTGAAGCCGCACAACCTGCTGCTCACGGTCGAGGGAAATCTGAAGGTGAGCGATTTTGGGTTGCTGAAGCGTTCCCCCAAACTTCCTGTGGAGCATGCGCCCCAGGCGGCCCGCATTCTGGGTACGCCGCATTACATGTCGCCGGAGCAGAGCCTCGGACAGCCGCTCGACGAGCGCTCCGATATCTTTTCCCTGGGAACGACGTTTTTCTATCTGCTGAGTGGCCAACTTCCTTTCCGCGCCAGCACGCCGACTGCGTTGCTCAATCAGATCGCTCAGCAAGATGCACCGCTGCTGCGAGAGTTGGCAGCGCACGTGCCCTTGCCGCTGGCGGTCATCATCGGTCGCATGATGGCGCGGCAACGCGAGGAACGCTATCAGGAGGTGGGTGTGATTCTCGAAGACCTGGCCAGCTACGAGCGCCGCGGCTTGCTTGGCTCCTCGCAGAGCGGCACGTATGGAAACGTCGCCGCCTCTCCGATGGAAATACCGGGAATCGAAACGCGGGCGTATCAACCAAGAGCCTGAAGTCCCTGACCAGGAAACATAGAAACTGGGAAGAAGCTTTTCTATTCAGGCATCCGAATGCCCAGTTCAGCGATCTTCCGGTATAGCGAGCTCAAGCCAACACCTAACCGCTGCGCAGCCTCTTTCTTATCTGGAATCTGATGTAGCACGCGCTCAATGTGCTGCCTCTCAAAGCGGCGTACGGCTTCGGCGAGCTCGTCCACCAGCGCGGGATCATCGGGGACCGGCGCCAGATCAGGCGGCAAATCGCAAGGCGTTATGACAGGACCTTCGCCAAGAATAAGCGCGCGCTGGAGCGCGTTTTCCAACTCGCGGACATTTCCCTTCCAGGGACAGGCGATCAGGAGCTGCATCGTCTCGTGGCTGACGCCGCTGAGCCGTTTGCCGAGCGCCTTGCCCTGTTTCGCCAGCAGGAACTCCACCAGATCCGGAATATCTTCGCGGCGCTCGCGCAGCGGCGGCATGCGAATGCGGACCACATTGAGGCGATAGTAAAGGTCTTCACGGAAGCGGCCTTCTTCGACCGCGCGTCCCAGGTCCTTGTTGGTGGCGGCAAGGATGCGTGCCTCGACCTGGACCGGCTCATTGGCTCCGACGGCAAGAATTTCCTTCTGTTCAATCGCGCGCAGCAGCTTCGCCTGGGTACTCAAAGCCAGCTCACTGACTTCGTCGAGGAAGATCGTGCCGGCGCCTGCGTGGATGAAGAGGCCGGCGTGATCGCGATCTGCGCCGGTGAAGGCGCCCTTGCGGTGGCCGAAAAGCTGATTTTCCAGAAGGTCATGCGGAATCGCCGCGCAGTTGATCGCCAGGAATCGAGCATCATCACCGGCGCCTTGAACGTGGATGGCGCGGGCGATCAACTCCTTGCCCGTGCCGCTTTCGCCTTCGAGCAGCACGGTCGATCGCGTCGGCGCCACCTTGCGAACCATGTCGAAGACGCGCTGCATGGCAGCGCTCTTGCCGACAATATGATCGAAGTCATAATCGCGATTAAGCTCGCGCCGCAGCGCCTGGTTCTCCTGGTACAGCGCCCGGTAAGCCAGGAGCCGGCGGATCTTGCCGAGCACCTCGTCCAGCAAGATCGGCTTCATGAGGTAGTCCTGGGCGCCGCGCTGAAAGGCCTGCACGGCGTTTTCCACGGTTGCGTAAGCCGTGATGAGCAGGACGAAGGTCTGTGGGCTGATCTTGTGCAGGCGTTCCAGCAGCTCGATGCCGTCGATCCCCGGCAACTGAACGTCACAAAGGGCCACGTCGAAGCACTGCTCGGCCGCCTGGAGCAGGGCGGCTTCGCCGTTGGCGCAGGTCGCCACCTCGAACCCTTCCTGAGTCAGGTACTCGGCCAGGGTGCTGCGAATCAGAGGCTCATCGTCCACGATCAGGACGCGGGCCGGTTGGCTTCTGGCGGGCAAGGCAACTGCACCCAAAATACGGTCCCTTCTCCCAACTGCGATTCAAAAGCGACACTGCCGCCGTGCTCCTCCACCAGCTTGCGAGTGACGAACAGACCCAGGCCCGTGCCGTACTTCTTGGTCGTAAAATAGGGCTCGAAGATCCGGCCGGTATGCGCGAGATCAATCCCTGAGCCGTTGTCGCTCACCTCGAGGCGCACGATTCCGGGAAGGCTCTTGGCGCTGATCGTGATGCGGCCGCCGTTGTCCGTGGCATCGACAGCGTTCAACACCAGGTTGAGGAAGATCTGCACAAGCTGGTCGCGCACGCCCTGGAGCGGAGGGAGGTCGGCAGGCACGAGCGCTTCAATCACGCGCCCTTTCGTGCGCTTGTAGTACTTGGCGATATTGAGGCATTCCTCGACAATCTCGCTCAGTGTGAAACGGGTCCGTGTAGTGCTCGCCGGCCGGCTGAAGTTGATCAGCTCACGCAGCGTGGTCTGGATGCGCTGAAGCTGGCCGCTAACAAGGCTTAGTTTCTCGCGCGTGTAATCGTCGCAATCGCGGCGCTGCATCATTTGCACTAGGGAGCTGATTGACGTGAGCGGGTTCCCGACCTCGTGAGCAATACCCGCCGCCAGCAATCCAAACGCCGCCATTTTCTCCTGGTGCAAAACGTGCGCCTGCGATTCTTGCAGTTCGCGCGTGCGCTCGGCGATGCGCGCCTCAAGCTGTGCCTGGTTTTCCTGAAGGGCCGCGTTCAACTCAGCCAGATGATTGCTGACGCGCTTGAGCAGCAGGGACAGCGCGTCGGCGGCCCAGGTCACCCAGCCGAGCACTACCAGCATGAGCACCAAGGCCAGCGGCTCGCGCTGCTCTCTCGGCAAAGCCAGATAAAGGGCAGTATAGCTAATGCAATGCAGGGCAAAGGTCGCATAAGTAACATACGAGGCGTTGCGAATGGCACAGCAGATCAGCGACAGCAAGTAGTAATAGCGGAAGGAACTTTCCAGACCGCCGTCGTAGTAACACAAAATGCCGACGAACAGCGCCTCCATCAGGGAAATGGAAAGCGGGTAGCGGCCCAGAAATATCCGGCCACGAAAGCTGTGGAACGTATCGAACAGCGTGTAGATCGCCCCGAGGGCCAGGATAGCATTGAGGATCGGCTGGCTGGCGCGGCCGTGCCCCGGCACGTTGACCAGCACGTAGCCGACAATCAGGCCGAACCAGCGGATCTTGACCGCGATTGCTTCCGCGGCCAGCTCCCAACGTGAAGGGACGGCGGGCGAACTAACGGTTGCCATGCGCGCGTGGACCTGATAGAGGACGGGCGACTTCCTCAATCATTATAGCGGGCATGTGTGCCGGCTACTTTTTGATGCAGTAGAGATTTTTGGCTGTCCGGATGAACAAGGCTCCATCGGCCGCGGCATAGGAAGCGAGCGCGCGTTCCTGGACGGCGTTGGTGGCCAATTTCTCAAAATGCCGTCCCGCCTTGATCACAACACCGGTCCCCTGTTCACTTAAGAAGTAGATCTTTCCGTCCGCGTACAACGGCGACGCCGAGTAGCTACCAGCCAGCCGTTGCTGCCAGTTCTCTTGGCCTGTCCGGGTGTCGAGGCAGCTAACCACCCCATTGTCCGAAACCATGTAGAGGTCGTCGTCCACGAGCAATGGTGAAGGAGCATGCGGCACAGCCCGGCTGACGGTCCAGGCCACGTGGCTATCGGTCACGTCGCCGTGGCCATCGGGTCGAATGGCCATAAGACTCGGCGAGTTGTAGCCGGTGCAGACAAAAACCAAACCGTCGCCGAATAGAGGACGCGGAATGACGGAATAGCCGTCGTAGCGTACGCGCCAGATTTCATGCCCAGTCCCCGGGTCATAAGCATAGACGGCATTGCTGGCGGGGCTGATAACTTGCTTCTGTCCGTTGACAGTAATGAGTAGCGGCGTCGTAAAGGAAAATCGTTTGAAGGCATCGACCGAGCGGTCTGTCTGCCAACGTAGGCGGCCCGTATTCGCGTCGAGGGCAACGATGAAGGCCTTGTCGCCACCGTCGCAGCTGAAGATCAGCAACTCATCAACCAGGATCGGTGAGCCGCCATTGCCGTGCACCGGAGCGTAACTGAGGCTGCGATTCTGCCACAAAACATTCCCCGAAAGGTCGAGGCAGGCCGTGCCCTGATGCCCGAAATGCACATAGAGCCTTTTGCCTGCGATTAGCGGAGTGGCACTGGCGTGGCTGTTCTTGCCATGGATGGCGGGCGCCGTCGCGCCGTCCTGGCGGAAGACCTCTTTGTGCCAGGTAAACTTACCGCTTGCATCGAGACAAAGCGCTTGCAGTGATTGATCATCCGACTTGCTTCCCGACACCGGCACGGCAGTCGTCAAATAGACTTTGCCCTCACAAACAATCGGCGATGACCAGCCGTTGCCGGGGATTACTTGCTTCCACGCTACGTTCTTTTGGCTGTCCCAGATAACCGGCAGGCTACCGTGTTTGACGTGGCCCTGACCAGTTGGACCGCGAAATTCCGGCCAGTCGTCGGCATGAAGCTCAGGGACACCTGGCAGGCTGAAAAGCGCGAGAAGAATCCCGAGGCGGTACATGGAGGCTCTTTTGCAAAATCAGGCAGGGCCGTGGGCAATTGCGGCGGGGAGGCCGGCATGTCAAACGATCATTCTATATGAGTGCTACTTCATTGTAACCCGACGCGACAGCGAGGGGCCTCAGCCAAAGCGTCACGACGTGATGGTAGCCATGCGATTCCTCTGGATTAACCGATTTCTGAAGCCATAATAGAGAGGCAAAGAGCAAGCCTACCGCGAAGTTCGCTCAGGAGATCTGATGTCTACGACGCTTTCAACTCCGGTCATTACAAGCCAAGAAGCTGCTGCGAGGGTGGCTGAACTGGGCATGGAAGCTGAACTGGCGCGCATGCTGGAGCACGCGCGCCACGAGGTGCCGGGTCTGCAATCCATCAAAGTTACTCTGGAATACGATCCAGAAGGAGAAGATGAGCCCCGGGTGGTTATCTGGTGCCCGATAAGCCAGCGCGGCCTCAACTACGACCCCATCGAGGATGAGCTAGGAGCGTGGAAAGTCAGCAATTTTCCAGCGCACGTTTGCCAACACTTCGTCATGCTCGTTCCGATTTGCCACGATGAAGGGTAGAGATTATCTGACTGTTGCGCGTGAGCTTGCCGCTGGCGCAACCGAAGCGCACTGGCGGACTGCAGCAGGTCGCGCCTACTATGCCCTCATGATTGAGTGTCGAGAACGCGCTTAACATGCTTGACCACATCGACCAGGATCCGGCGATAAGGGCAGCGGCTATTGCGACGATCCAACCGTAGCGAGATTTCTTGTTGTGCCAACAGAAGAAAGGAAGTACAGTCAGGGGCATGCAGCGATCCCGTCGGTAGGGCAAGCCATCTTGTTCAACTCAGGAGAACAGACCATGCGTCGTCTGGTAACGTCAATCGGTCTCTGCTGCTTCTTTGTCGCGGCCCTGGCCTGGGCCGCGGAGGACAAGCCGGCGGAAAAGAAAGCCACGGACAAAAAGTTCAGCTACATCGATTTGCAGCCCAAGTCAAACCACAAGCTCAAGGAAAACTTCCACACGGACAATGAAGGCAACAATCTGGCCGGCCTGCCCGCGGGAGAGCAAACGCTTGAAGGCGTGAAGTTCAAAATCGGCGAAGGCATGATTCAACTTGGCAGCCAGATGATAACGGACAAGCCCGACAAGGTCGAAGGCATCAAGGTCGACAAGAAATGCGCCAAGCTGCATATTCTCCATGCCGCCGGCTACTCCACGGACGACGACACGGTCGTCGGCGAATACACCGTGAACTGGGAAGACGGCACCTCCGTGACCATTCCCATCGTGTTCGGCAAGGATGTACGCGACTGGTGGTATTACGAAGACACTCCCGAACCGTCCCGCAGCAAGGTGGCCTGGAAAGGCGAGAACGAGTACGCCAAGAGCTTGAACGCCAAGATTCGGCTCTACCTGACCACCTGGGAAAACCCCAAGCCGGACAAGAAGATCGCCAGCATCGACTACTCCACCACCAAAGAGACTCCCTGCGCCCCCTTCTGCGTGGCGATGAGCGCGGAAGAGAAGTAAGAGTAGGTCCCGGCTGCCGGACGGGATCTGACCATTTCAGATTTCAGATTTCAGATTGCAGATTGCGAGACCCGCTCCTGCTCTGGGTTTCAATCTGCAATCGCCAATCTGCAATCTGCAATCCGCAGGTCCCGTCCGGCGGCCGGGACCTACTATTGGGCAGACGGTACATGAAGGGGCCGGGGCATCGTCATCGGTTTGATGTGCGCAGGAACTGGGTATGCCCGGCTTGCAACCGGCGCGTCAAGACGAGCGGCCGGGTGGTGCATTTGCTCTGCGACTGCCTGATGAAGAGCACGCCGCCCCGACAGACTTCCATGAGCCTTCTGGAAGAGAGACCGCGCACCAAGCCGTCTGCTCCAGTTGGGACAGCAACAGATATAGCAGCCACCATTAAAGAGCCGCCTATCTTGCCCGCGCAGATTGTGAGCACAGAAGTGCCCGCAACGATCGCAGCAGACGCAGTTCTGCCAATGCCGATCGCGAACGCAGAAGAAACGCCGGTCACGACGCCGCCAGCGCCTGGCCCTGATTCTGGTGAAAGTGCTCCAGCTCCGGTTTGACGATGGACTCCATGCAGTCCGGGCAGATGCCGTGACTGAAGCGTGCCTCGGTGTGCGCGGACATGTAGGATTCGACCTGCTGCCAGAAGTTACCGTCGTCGCGGATCTTTTTGCAATAAGAGCAGATCGGCACGAGCCGCTGAAGCTGCTTGACCCTGGACATGGCCTCTTCGAGCTCGCGCAGGCGGTCCGCCAGGGATTGCTGCATTTCCAGCATGCGCACGCCGACGCGCAGCCGGGCCTGCAACTCATCGCGATCGAACGGCTTGGCGAGGAAGTCGTCGGCGCCGCCTTCCAACCCCTCGATCTTATTTTCCCGATTGGCCCTGGCCGTGAGCAGCACCAGGTAGAAAGGATGCGCGGGGGGCGCCGCGCGCAGCCGCCGGCAGACGTCCAGGCCGTCCAACTCGGGCATCATCCAGTCGAGGATGGCGAGTTGTGGTCCGCCCGGTTTTTGCAAGGTGTCCAGCGCGGCCCGGCCGTCGGTGGTAACGACGACCTCGTAGCGCCACTTGAGAAGGGTCGTCTCCAGCACGCGTCGCGACACGGGATCATCTTCGGCGATCAAGATCCGCAAAGCTATCCTCCCCCTGAGCCCGTGCGCCGCTTCCGCATGGTCAGTTCGTTGCCGAAGCGATTGTAACGTACCTCATCCATGAAGGTCCGCATCAGCAACAGGCCGCGGCCGCTGATCTTGGCGATGTTGGCCGGCTCTGTCGGGTCAGGCAAGATGGAAGGATCGAACCCTGGCCCCTCATCGAGAATCTTGAACTCCGCTTCCGAGCGCGACAGCCGGGCGTTGATGTGCACGCGACGTTCGCCGTAAGGCGGCCGATGGCGGCGCTCCTCGGCCAGATGCTCATAGGTATCGCCGCCGTCCTCGCGCAGGTCCGAGCTGAGCTCCAGGTTGCCGTGGTGGATGGCGTTGCTGATGGCCTCTTCCAGGGCGATGCCGACGCGCAGGCAGGCATTCTGATCGAAGAGTCCGAAGCGCGTGATGTGCTCCTGCAAGTGCGCGATCAGCGGCGGCACCAGGGTAACGTCGTTGTCCAGGTCGAAGCGCAGCTCCATGGCATTCAGGTAATCGAGCAGTTGCTGCTCTTGCCGGCTGGAGTGTGCGGCAGCGAGTACCTGCTCCAGGGTGGAGGCAATATCTTGCGGCGGGCTCTTCTTGGGAACATAGCTGGCCGCGCCTTGCTGCAGCGCCTGCACCGCCATGTCCTCGCCGCCCCGCGCCGTCATCAAGATAATGGGCACGCGCGGAAAGTGCCGGCGGACGGAGGCAACCAGTTCCAGACCATCCATCTCCGGCATGCACAGATCAGTGAGAATGATGCTGGGCCTTTCGCGCTCAACCACGGCCAGGGCTTCCCGACCATTCCGGGCATAATAGACCTCGCAGCCGGCCAGTTTTTCGACAATCGCACCGGCGACACGGCGCTCAGTTGGGTTGTCGTCCACGACGAGAACGCGGATGCCCGAACGCGGGGTGTCCCGCAGATTCTCCGTCTCGTCGGTGTGGCGTGAATGAGCGGCGGATACGGCCATGCTCCATGCCTCTTCATTGGAAGGAATGCGTGCGCCGAGGTGGTTCCGGACCCTCCGCGCCTCTGTTCCATTTGCCAGGGAAGGCACTGAAAGCCTAGCTCAATTTTGCTGCCGGCGAGAACGCGCCCCATGGTGCGGCGGAGACTGGCGGAAGCTTGGAACAGGGCACATTCAGCAGCGGGCTGAACCGTTCGCGCCGGCCCTGAAAAAGTCACAGGCTTCCGCTGTGGCGCATCTGTGGCATTGCCAGAGATGAAGTTCCGAAGATCAGGTTGATTTTGTCCGCCATAGTTCGCCCGCCAAATGACCTGGCGAAGTATGGCGAAGTTGAAAAAAGTTGCCGAATTGTTGCGGGAACCTTGGGAATGCTCTTGATGGTTCGCACGCTTTATGCATCGAGCGCCTCATGATGGCCAGGTGACCACCTTGGCGATCTTGAGATGCGTCCCACGCCCAGCGGCGGTCGCTCTAGCGGATGCGTCGGTCCTCAACTTCTTTGTGGAACCGGTTGACAAGTTCGGCCAAAGACATGCTTCCCAGGTCGCCGTCAACACGGTGCCGGACGGCCACGGTGTCGGCGGTTTGCTCCTTTTCGCCTACCACCAACATGTAGGGAATCTTCTCCAGCTGAGCTTCGCGGATCTTGAAGCCGATCTTTTCGGGGCGATAATCGCCGGTCGCGCGGTAGCCGTTCGCCTTCAGTTCGGCCTCGACCTTCTTGCCATAGTCGCTGAACTTCTCGCTGACCGGCAGGACGCGCACCTGTTCTGGGGATAACCAGAGCGGGAACGCGCCCGCGAAGTGCTCGATGAGAATACCCAGGAAACGCTCCATGGAGCCGAAGGGCGCCCGATGGATCATGACCGGCCGATGGGCGCGGTTGTCGGTGCCGATGTATTCCAGCTCGAAGCGTTTGGGCAAATTGTAATCGAGCTGCACGGTGCCGAGCTGCCATTCGCGGCCGATGCAGTCGCGCACCACGAAGTCGATCTTCGGGCCATAGAAGGCGGCCTCGCCCACCTCTTCGGTGTAGTTCATCCCCAGTCCGCGCACAATATCGACCAGAACGCGCTGGGCGTTGTTCCAATCTTCCTCGCTGCCGACGTACTTGCCGCTGCCCGGCGCGCGCAAACCGACGCGGACCCGATAATCGTCCAGGCCGAGGCTGGACAGCACGAACAGCACCAGCTCAATGTTGGCGCGCATCTCTGCTTCGGTCTGTTCCGGCGTGATGAAGAGATGGGCGTCATCCTGGGTGAAGCCGCGGACGCGCGTCATGCCGGATAGTTCACCGGTTTGCTCGTAGCGGTAAACGGTGCCGAACTCCGCCAATCGAACCGGCAGATCGCGGTAACTGCGCGGTTCGGCCTTGTAGATCTGAATGTGATGCGGGCAATTCATCGGTTTCAGGAGATAGCCTTCCTGGTCCCGCAACCAACTCAGAAGCGCCTGCGCGCGTTGCTCGGCGTTGGCGGCCTTGTCATAAGCCGGCATGTCCACGTCCATGGCCTTGAGAACGCCAAGCACATATTGATGGACCGCTTCCAGTTTGGCTTCGGGACTTTTCGCCTCGGCGTAACTGGGGACATGGAAATGCGTCAACGCCATGAACTGGGCCATGTCCTGTTCGTGTTTCTCATCGAGCAGTCCGGCCGCCAGCCGGTGCTGCGCGAGGTCGAGCGCAGAACCGGCCGGGTGATGGTACATGGGCGGATACTGGGCATCGCGGTAGTAAGGGAAATGGCCGCTGGTGCGATACAGATCGAGCCGGCCGATGTGCGGGGTGTAAACCGGCTGGTAGCCGCGCTTGACCAGTTCCTCCCTGATGAAGGTCTCGAGAATGCCGCGAATAATCGCTCCTTTGGGCATCCACAGAATGAGTCCTGAGCCTGCCGCCTGGCTGATGGTGAAGAGCCGCAGCTGCTTGCCGAGCATGCGGTGGTCCCGTTTCTTCGCTTCTTCGAGTTGATGCAAATAGGCGTCCAGTTCCTTCTGGGTGAAGAAGGCGGTGCCGTAGAGCCGCTGGAGTTGCTTGCGGCTGGCGTCGTTCTTCCAGTACGCCCCCGCGATACTGAGCAGTTTGAAGGCGCCGATCTTGCCGGCGTTAGGAATATGCGGGCCCCGGCAGAGGTCGATGAATTCGCCTTGCCGGTAGAAGCTCAGGCTCGGGTACTGCTTGAGATCGTCGTCGATGTGTTCGACCTTGTAACCCTGACCGAGGTCGCCGCACAGGGCGCGGGCTTCGCCGGTGGGCCGCTCGAAGCGCTCGAAGGGCTCCGCTTCCTTGACGATGCGGCGCATTTCCTCTTCGATGCGCGGGAAATCCTCTTCCTTGATGGGCGGGGTCGCGTCGATGTCGTAGTAAAAACCGTTCTCGATGGTCGGGCCGAATGCCAGTTGCACGCCGGGGAACAGTCGCATCACGGCACGGGCCATGACATGGGCGCAGCTATGGCGGAGGACATCGAGCGAGTCGCGGTCCTTGTCGGTCAGGATTTGAAAGGGAAGTTCTCCATTGCCTGCGGGCAGCTCGCGCTCTAGATCCCAGATGGTGCCGTTCACCTTGGCCGCGATGGCGGCCTGCGCTAAGCGTTTGCCGATGCTTTCGGCCACCTCGCGTGGCCGGGTTCCTTCGGGAACTTGCTTGGTCGAACCGTCGGGTAGTCGTAGCGTTATCATCTCCGTTCTCCCAAATCCAAACACCAGGCGCAACCGAGCGAGGAGCCGCAAGGCCCAATGCTTCCAGTTGCTCATGGCGACGTTCTCCTGGTCGGTGCCTCTCGCAACGTCAAGTCCGGCTGCGACGCCGAAGCCAACTACGAGAAAGTCACCCGGTCTCCCACACAAAGGGAGCACCGCCCGTCAAGACAAGCAAGACCAAAGAGACGTTCGCGTACTCGTTTGACAAGTACGGTTATGGTACTGAGAAACCTTGCAAGCCGGAGTAGGAAGGGGTGGCGGGAAAGGGCGAAAACAGGAATACTGAATGTTGAATACTGAATATTGAATGCAGAAGGAAAAGCCCGAAAACAGCTAAAGCCCGCTGGGGGGTCGGATCGGTGCTAACTTATCAGGTTTCTCCGGGGACAGCGGGTAGAGCGCTGGAGCCTAACGAAGACCGTATAAGCCGAAATCCAACCGAGCAGCGGGCTTTTCGGCCGACGTAGCGGGAGTTGAGCTTACCTCACCTCAAAGCTGGCATTCCGGTGAACGGCCGCCGTTCGGGTTGAGCATGTTCCAGCTCAGCCGCCGCAACGACCACGTTGTTGAGCCCAATTCCGTGCGCCGGCTTTTGCAAGTGTCTCGTACCACCTGTTAGGATAATCTTGAAAATGCCGGCGTCAAGCAAATTTATTGACAAATTTGAACTGACCTACTGAATCAGAATCTTGACCCACGGAGCCGTGGCATGAGCACCGCCTTCATAGCCCTGGGCAGCAACCTCGGCGACCGGAACGCCAATCTGCTGGCCGCGCTGCAAGCGCTGCAGGATCGGCCCAGCATTGTCGTGAAGCAGACCTCGTCCTTTTACGAGACGGAACCCGTGGGCGGACCGCCGGGGCAGGGCCTGTATCTCAACGCGGCCGCGCTTGTAGAAACGCGGCTGTCGCCGGGCCGGCTTCTGCAGGCGCTGCTGGAAGTCGAGGCGCAACTGGGCCGGCAGCGTCAGGAGCGGTTTGGGCCGCGCACGATCGATCTTGATCTCTTGCTCTTTGACAACCAGGTCATCGACGAAGAAAACCTTACGGTTCCGCACCCGCGCATGCAGGAACGGCTTTTTGTCCTGGAGCCGCTGGCGGAAATTGCTCCCAAGGCCGTTCATCCGATTCTGGGTTTGACCGTTCGCGAACTCCTGCGCCAGGCGCAGCCGCCGTTCGAGTGGCAAGGTCGTGAGCTCAAAAACCTCCGGGCCGTGGTGACGGGTTCTTCGAGCGGCATCGGCAAGGCCATCGCCCTGGAGTTGGCCAGGGCCGGCGCCGATGTACTGGTTCATTGCGGCAAGTCGGTCAGCGCGGGCGAAGAAGTCGCAGGCGCTGCCCGTGCCCTTGGAGTACGCAGCCAGCTCATCCAGGCCGATCTTCGCGATCGCGAGCAGTGCCGGCAACTGGTGAAGGAGGCCTGGCGGGAGTGGCCGCGCATCGACATCTGGGTGAACAACGCCGGCGCAGACACGCTCACGGGGGAGACGGCTGAGCTGCCGTTTGACTTCAAGCTCCGGGAGCTGCTGGCGGTCGATGTAACGGCGACCATGCTGCTATCGCGCCTGGCGGGCGCCATGATGAAAGAGCAGGGCCAAGGCGTTGTCCTCAACATGGGTTGGGACCAGGCCGACATCGGCATGGCTGGCGACAGCGGTCAGTTGTTCGCCGCCAGCAAGGCGGCCGTGATGGCCTTCAGCAAGAGCCTGGCACTGACGCTGGCGCCGGAGGTGCGCGTGAACTGCCTGGCCCCGGGATGGATTCGGACCGCGTGGGGTGAGAAGGCTTCCCAGACCTGGCAGGACCGGGTGCTGCGCGAGACGCCGCTCCAGCGCTGGGGCACACCTGAGGATGTCGCGCGGACGGCACGCTGGCTGGTTTCGCCGGCGGCGGCATTCATCACCGGACAGATCATCCGCATCAACGGCGGCGCGGTGCGCTAGCCGCTTTTCGAAGAGGCGTCCTGACCCCTGCCGGCTCGTCCGGCAGGTGAAGCAGTTCTGGAGCTAGAGAAGGGGGCCCCTGCCGGCTCGTCCGGCAGGTGAAGCAGTTCTGGAGCTAGAGAAGAGCGTCCTTGGCGTCCTGACCCCTGCCGGCTCGTCCGGCAGGTGAAGCAGTTCTGCGGCTAAGTCGCCTTGGGCCTCACCGCCGCCATCCCATATTCTCCGAACGTTCCCGCGTAATAGCCTGCCTCCCACCACGCCCTCTGACCCAACATAAACGCCAGGTTGTTCAAAAATGACAGCCAATCGTTTCGGGCGATTGCCCGATGCTGCCTCGAAATGCCAGATGGAGATGATCCGGCAAGACTGCGGCAGTGGACAGCCAATAACCCTTCCTGGCGCAGATCTGCAGCGCTCCATCGCGGATTTTCGCCAGCGTAGCCGGCTCGCCGATGCGGAACCGTTCACCCACCACCAGCACAAGATGCAGGTTATACCAGTACCTTCCGCTATTTGTCTCGCTTGGTTGAGATAGATCGATCTCCGGTCGATCAACGGTGAAGGCTTTCAGCGCTTCCATGAACCGAGCGTCCGCCACATCGTGATGCTCGACCTGTGCGCGGATGTAGGCCTCTACCTGGGCCCGGGTAGGGTCTCCGAGCGACCGTACGCCAACCTTGCGGCTAAAGGAAACAGCTTGGCCCCGCTGCCGGCAGTGATGCTGAATCCTTCCTTTGACACGAGCTGCCAATGTCACGGGATCGAGCTGTGGGGTCGCGCTCAGCGTCAGCTGAAGCTGCTGGGGACTCAGCAACGATTCCAGAACACGAAGGCCATCGCTTTCCCATTCCGGAGCGATGGCGGGCAGGGCGGCGGCAATATGGTCGTTAGGAAATGGTTCATTCGAGGGCCAGCCGGTCCAGCCATAGCGGAGTTGATAGGCGGCACGCAGATCCGTCGATTGATAGAGAGGTTCGGGAGGCATGGCGTGGGCTCAGTTGGGACAAAGAGAGAATACGCAGGTAAGCTGTGGGTGGCTAGCTGCAGAACTGCTTCACCTGCCGGGCGAGCCGGCAGGGGTCGAGGTTGGGTAGGCATGGTTGGCTAGCTGCAGAACTGCTTCACCTGCCGGCGAGCCGGCAGGGGTCGGGGTTGGGTAGGCGTGGTTGGCTAGCTGCAGAACTGCTTCACCTGCCGGGCGAGCCGGCAGGGGTCGGGGTTGGGTAGGCGTGGTTGGCTAGCTGCAGAACTGCTTCACCTGCCGGGCGAGCCGGCAGGGGTCCTAGCTCTTTATGAAAAGCGCAACTTCAAAACTGGCGCTTCGGGTTGGTATGTTTTACTCGGTGACAATCACCTTGGGCCGGCGCAGGACGAACTCTGGCTGCTGGCTGGCGTAGCCGTGCTCCACTTCTTCGGCCACGCGCAATGCGTCCATGCCTTCGACGCGGCGGCTGCCCACGCGCTCGTGCAGGGCGGGGTTATAGGCCGAGCCGATGACGGCGTTGTACGGGTGCAGGCCGTGGCGCACGAGGGCGGCTTGCACCTTGCGCGTCTCCACTTCGATCGTCTCCATCCAGCGGCCAAGGGCTTCCAGGTCTTCGAGCCGCGGCCGCGCCGCCACGATACGCTCCAGATCAAAACCCAGCTCCATCAACTCGTTCAAGAGGGTCAGGCTGGTGCGCTTCTCGCCGTGAATCTCTTGCCGCAGTTGCTGGTAGGCGCGCTGCGTATCGGCGGCGAAACTGTTGAAGCTCGTCTGCATGGCGTCGCGGGTCTTGGCCAGGGTCTGCTCGAATAGCTTGTGCTGCCGGCTGGTCGTCTCGCGCAAGGCGATGACTTCCTCGCATAAGCGATAAATGGACGAGGCGCCCAGGGTAGCATTCCCCTTGGCCGCGGCAGTCGGGGGCGGAGCCTGCTGGGTTTCCGGCAGCGGATAGCTAGGCAACTCGTCGGCATTCATGGGACAGATCCTGCTTGTGCTTCCCCATTTATTTCACAAACTTAACGACCAGGGATCCAGCGGTTCTTGCACAAACTTCTTCAACAACGGCAGCACCGCCGGCACTTCTTCGGACAACTCCGGCAGCACGATGGACGCCTGCACCGCCGCCATGTCCGGAATCTCGGTCGGCGGAGCATAATCTTCAACCCGCTTTTCACTGTCGACCACCGGCCATTTCACGCCCCCTTCGGGCGGCGCTTCGTACTCCTTGGCTAGACGCTGCAACAGGCCGTCCGCCGTATCGGTGTTGAGACTGGTCAAATCGGCGCGGACGCGGCGCTCCAGGTCGGTGATGACCTCGCGTGCCCAGTTGATGTCGCCCAGGGGGGTGCGGATCTGGTTCTTGCGGGCCCAGATCACCCGCTGCGCCCAGCTGGCCTCAATGGCCTCGCCGGCCGCATCCTTGTCCACGCCCAGCAGCAAAAACGGCCCGATCTGCTCGCGCGGCAACGGCGCCAGTTCCAGGACGACGGGCTCTTGCGGCTCAGCCATGACTTACCCTCCAACCAGGGAACGGCACTGGTCCATCTTGCGCTCGCTGCGCGTGCCCAGGTCGGCAAGCCGGCGACGGGGCTCGTCATCCTTGATCAGCGCGGCGCAGCGGTTACCGAGACGGCGCAACTTTTGAAATTCCTGACGCAGATCGCGCGACACCTCGCGCACCGCCGACCAGTCGATCTGATACTTCGGCAGATAACGCACCTGGTTGGCAACCCGGGCCAGCTGATCGGCGAGCTGGCTGAAGATGCGTTCGAACGCCGGGAGGATGTTGACCGCCATCACATTGACACGCACTTCGACGCGGGCATCGTTCGGGTTCCGTTTGAGCACCTCTTCAATATTGGCGATCATGCCGTCGATGCTGTCCAGGTTGCGGACCTTGACGAGGTCCAGCTCGAAGAGCTCGACCTCGGCGTCGCCGGGCCGGGCCTGCCGCAGCTTGCGCAGCACGCGGCGGGCCTCGTCGGTGCGGCCAGACTGCGTGTACAGGTGAAACAATTTTTCCAGGGTGTCCGCATCGTTGGGCCGGAGATTATGCGCCCGCTGCGCGAACTCCAGCGCGGCGGGCCACTGCTCCTTGTCGGCATAGAGCGTCGCAAGCCGGGAGAAGCCTTCAAAGGCGAGCCGGTCGCGATAGTCCGCCGGTAGCGAGGGAGCGCTGGTGCGCCGCGGCAGGTTCTCGAAATAACTGTTCCACCAGGGCTGCGCCTCGGCGTGTTTGCCGAGCCATTCGTGCACCAGGGCCAGGTTTTGTTGCACGCAGGGATCATTTTTGTTGAGCCGCAACGCCGCCTGGAAGTGCCAGAGCCCGCGCTCAAAATCCTGGCTCAGGCAACAGCAACAGCCCAGGAAGTTCAGCAACAGGCGTTGCATCTCCGGGGACGCCTCCGTCTCCTTGAGGGGCGTGAGGAACTGCTCGGCGCCGTGCCAATCACAGCGTTCCAGCAGGCGCTTGCCCTTGACGAGCAGGGCGGCAAAGCGCGCTTCCTGGGCGCCGGTTCGGGCCGCAGTCCAATTCTGCAGAAGAGCGCTCGCCAGGTCCGGATTGCCAAGGCTGCGAAGGAGCTCCAGGAGCCGCTCTTCCTCCGCCCCGTTCATCTCCGCCAGTATGCTGGCGGCCTGGCTGTCCGCAGCGGCGCCCGGCATTAGCTGCTGAAGCTGCTTGAAGAGCCGCTGGTCATGCACGTTGGCAGCCAGTTCGCCGAGCCGAGCCAACAACGGCACGCAGGCGTCGGTCTGCCCCAACGACAGCCGTGTCATGAGCAGGTTCCAGCCGAGCGCGTACGCTTGCGGCTCCTGGTCGAAGGCGGCGGAGAACTCTTGCTCTGCTTGTGCCAACTGGCCTTCGCGCAAGGACAGGATGCCCAGTTGCAGGTGGACGTTGGCGTCCGGCTGACTGATTTTGCGGAAGGCGTTGCGTGCGTCGCGCCACTTGCCTTGCCGCTTGCGGGCGATGGCGAGGAGGTAAGCCGTCTCCGGCTGCTTGCTGCCGGCATTCAAGGCTTGTTCAAACAGATGCGCGGCCGCTTCCAGCGCGTCCCCGTCAGCCTCGCTGAGTTTGTTGCTTTCGCGGAGGAGCCTCTGGCCTTCGCGCACCAGAGCGAGCATCAACAGCCCGCCCAGACTCCGGTCGCGATAGCCCAGGCGGCCGGCCTCGCGCAAGCGCTGCGCAGCCCGGCCGGGTTCGTTTGCCTGGAAAGCCTGCAGAGCGGACAAAAACAGGGTGGCGCGCAGCGGCTCCTCCAGTGCCCAGGCAGAGCGCTGCGCCGGATCGACCGCCTGCCAGCAAGCAATCGCTGCCTCGTAATCCCCTTGCCCAAAGCGCATGAGGCCGAGGCTTGCCTGGGCATGCGGGCGCGACGGGCTGTTTGCCACCTGCGTCACTTTCTCGAACGCGTCGGCCGCCGCAGCTTGCTCGCGGGCGCGCGCGTGGCTCAAACCGCGCAGATAGGCCGTTTCGGGAGCCAGGGTCGCATCCAAGCTCTCCGCAAGAGCTGAGGCTTCCACGGCCCGCGCCGTAGCGCCCGCGGCCAGGTGACTGCAGGCCGCCATGAGCTGGAACCTCGCGTCCGCGCTATCCGATTGCTGCATGCGCTCGGAGAGATCCGCCAGGTTCTGCCGCTCGCCGCGCAGAGCGTGGCAGGCCGCCAGGCACCAGAGCGCGTCCTTGTGCTCGGGATCCTCGTCCAGGCATAGGCTCAGCCAGCGGCTGACCTTCTGCCATAGCGTCGAGGCAGCGTTTGGTTCACTCGTCTCATCTTTGAGTAGGTCGGCCAGCCCCAGGCGGGCGCCCAGAAACGCCGTGGTCGCTCGTGCTTTGCCCTGGGCGCGCTCCAGGGCACGCTCGATGGCACGAGTGTAGCCGTCACGATTGCCCCGAGGATGTTCGACCATCGCCAGGCGAATCAGCGGCAGCGGATTGTCGGCCTCGAGCTCATGCCATTCGGCCAACAAGGCGGCCGAGCGCTCCAGATCTCCTTGTCGAAAATGAAGCTGGGCCAGTCGATCGCGCGCCGTCGCGCTCCGCGGCGCCAGCAGCAGGAGAAGCTCCGCGCTGTCCAGCGCGCCAGCATTGTCCCCTGTCTGCTCCAGACGGCGCGAGCGGCCCAGCAGCAAGGTTTCGCCCCGTGCGGGATATTCGGGGCCCAGAATCTCGGGGAAGCTTCCCGGCCGCCGCGCTGCCGAGCGTTCGAGGTAGGCGTATTCCATGTCCTCGAAATCCCAGCGCCGCTCCGCGAAGAAAGCCCGGGCGGGGGCTTGGTCTTGGAAAGTACGCGCGAAGAGGTCCAGTTCGTGCGCGCCGCCGCAGCGTTGCGTTTGAACGGCGCGGCAAAAGAGCCAGGCATATTCCGCGCGCACACGCTCCGGAAAAGTCGCCGCCAGGTGCTCGTAAGCCGCAGCCGCGGCGCTGTCAGCGGCGGCAACGGATGCCAGCGTTTCGCACAGCCGCACCTGATCGTCTGCGGCAATCGGCAGGCCCAGGCCCCGCGCCTCGGCATGGATGGCGTTGCAAAGTTCCGCCCACTCGCTGTCGCCGCGGACCTCAAACTGAGCAATGAGGCCGAGGGCCCATTGCACATTCTTGATCCTGTCCTCCGCGGCCGTCGGCTTACCCTTGGCCGCGCACAACGCCAGGTACCCCGCCGTGAACGGATTCCGGGTCTCTTCACGGTCATAGGCGGCGCGTAGATGGTTGTAGGCCTCCTCGTAGCGCTCCAACCGCGCCAGCGCCTGGCCCAGGCCGCGCAGCACCGGTACGGTCGGCGGGCTCTCCTGCAGCACGCTGGTGTATTGCTGCACCGCCTCGGGAAAATTGCCGTGGCGATAGTAGGCCTGGCCGAGACTGAGCTGCACCTCGCGGAGCATGATCGAGACATGGTTGCCCAGCAGGGGGCAGGTAAACGTGTATTTCAAGGACAGGCGCCGGACGTAGGACTTCCCTTCGGGAAGACTATCCAGCCACACCCGTTTCATGCTGTTTTCGTTTTTGCGCAAAGCGCTCAGGCGTTCGCGCGCCTTCTGCAGGGCACGGGCGGCCACCTGGCTGTCGCCATTGGCCGCGAGAATCGCCACGCCCAGTTGCCATGCCGCCACAGGAGCGGACGGCGCCAGGCGATTCGCTTCCGATAGATAACGCACCGCTTCCTGAGCGGAGCCCTGGCGCAACAAGAACGTGCCCAGGTAGAAAGCGGGATCGAAGAAACCGTCGTCCGCTGTCTCATGAGCCGCGCGCAGCGCCTGCAGAGCCAGGTCGTTCCTTTCCTGTCGCACGAAGCACAAGCCTTGCCAGAAAGCGGCCTCGGCGCAGGGCGTCTGCAGGGCCAGCACGCGCTCGGCGAGCTGGATGGCCGCTTCGATATCGGCCGCAGCGTTGGCGGCAAACAGCCGGCGGACATTGTCCAGCATGGCCTCCAGCACCCGGCTGCGCGCCTCGCGCTCCTCCAGGCAGAGCAGGCGGGCTGATCCGAGCCAATGCTCCAGGCCTTCCTCGAAGCGTTGCTCCTGAACGGCCTGCTCGCCAGCGAGACGCAGGCACTCTCCTTCCAGGTTGCGCAGCCGCCCGGTCCATGCCGGTGGCATACGGCCGTTCTGCTGCTGCTCCCGCACCAGGCCGAGCGCTTCCTGCCAGGCCCCTTGTTGAAAGCGTCGCTGGGCCCGGCGAAAGGCGCGCCGCCGCCGCGCTCCCGGTCCAAAGGGCAGCCACAGTCCTGCCACCAGGACCATCGCTCCCCCCGCCGACAACGCCCCCGCCGCAGCGCCGATGGCCAGCAGAGGCTGCGCGAATTGACTAGCGACCAGGAACACTCATCTCACCTTGGTTCTGCCGAGGGTTGCGTCCGAGAAGCGCACGCGGAGGTGCGGATACGGGGAGCGTATCGAACGGAGGCGGATTCTTCAAGGAGACGCCAGGCCCAGCATGATCCTGGTGACGCGAAAATGTTCCTGAGCCCCGTTCAATGGGGCTCAGCAGCACCTTCCGGTAGGTCAGTTTGAAATTCCACCTTCCTCATTCGTAGAGTCGCATTTGTCGCTAAACTAGAATCATGAAAAACTCCGCTTCAGCCGTCGCGGCGCTGTTATTGCTGCTTGGATTCGTCGAGGTCCTTCGCCATGCATCCACCAGTACCCTCGCCGGCACACCGCCGGCAACACGTCCCTACGGCATCGCCAGGCGCACTCTCTGGACAACTTCCCACGTCACCGGCTCCCCCGAGCCGCCGGCGCCGTATCGCATCGTGCGCGTGTTCCCGAAGCTGAGCTTCAAGAACCCGCTGCTCATTACAGGCGCGCCAGGCACCGAGCGCCTGTTCGTGGGCGAGCAGGCCGGCAAGATTTACTCGTTCCCCCAGGACCCGGCTTGCAGCAAGCCGGACCTGTTTTTCGATTTGACCAGCGAGCTGCATAGCTGGGACAAAAACAAGGTGAAAGGCGTGGGCAACCTCTACGGCCTGACCTTCCATCCGTTGTTCGCCAAGAACCGCTACTGCTATATTTGCTACGTCCTCGATAGCAAAAAGGACGGCGAGCAATTGCCGGACGGCTCGCGCGTGTCGCGCTTTCGTGTCTCCGACACCGATCCGCCGCGCTGCGATCCAAAGAGCGAGCAGGTCCTGCTCACTTTCCTGGCGGGCGGCCATAACGGCGGCGATCTCAAGTTCGGCAAGGACGGCTGTCTCTATATCTCGACCGGCGACGGCGCCAGTCCCAACCCGCCCGATGCCCTGGACACCGGACAGGATCTGAGGGACCTGCTGTCGTCCATCCTGCGCATCGATGTCGATCATGCCGATTCCGGCAAAGCTTACGCGGTCCCCGCCGATAATCCCTTCCTCAAAACCCCGGGCGCGCGTCCCGAAATCTGGGCCTACGGCTTTCGCAATCCCTGGCGCATGAGCTTTGACAGCGCCACCGGAGACCTGTGGGTGGGCGACGTCGGTTGGGAACTATGGGAGATGATTTATCGCGTGCAGCGCGGCGGCAATTATGGCTGGTCGGTCATGGAAGGCCGGCAGCAGGTGCGTCCGGAAGCCAAGCGCGGCCCGACGCCGATTCTGCCCCCGGCGCTCGATTTCCCGCACACGGAAGCGGCCTCGATCACCGGCGGCTATGTTTATCATGGCAAGCGGCTCAAGGACCTCGCCGGCGCCTACATCTGCGGCGATTGGGTCACGCGCAAGCTGTGGGGCACGCGCTTCGAGGGCGACAGAATCACCTGGCATCGCGAACTGGCCCAGGGAACGCAGCGCATCGTCGCCTTTGGCGAGGACCATGAAGGCGAGTTGTATTTCCTCGATTATGACGATCCGGGCGGCATCTATCAGCTTGCGCCAAACACATCGCTTCAGGACACGTCAGCCGCTTTTCCGCGCAAACTGACCGAGACGGGACTTTGGGCGTCCGTGAAAGAGCACATCCCGTCGCCGGGCGTGATTCCCTTTTCCATCAACGCGGAAGCCTGGGCGGATCACGCGCAGGCAGAGCGTTTCGTCGCCCTTCCCGGTCAAACGACCGTCCGCGTGTACGACAGTCCGGTGCCGATCCCCGGCGGTTTCTACAGCGGCCAGATCTTCTTCCCGAAAGACGGCGTCCTGGCCAAGACCCTGTTCCTGGAAATGGAACGCGGCAATCCGCAAAGCCGGCGGCGGCTGGAAACGCAGATCCTGCACTTCGACGGCACCATCTGGCACGCTTACAGCTACGAATGGAACGACGAACAAACCGACGCCACCCTGGTTCCGGCCGCCGGCAAGGACCGCCTTCTTATCGTCGCGGACAGCCATGCCCCAGGCGGCAGCCGCAAACAAAACTGGCACTATCCGAGCCGGGCGGAATGCATCACCTGCCACAACCCCTGGGCGGGCTATACGCTCGCGTTTACGCTTCCGCAGCTTGATCGCGATCACGACTACGGCGGCATCAGCGACAACCAATTGCGGACCTTGAGACATATCGGCCTCATCACGCCGCCCACTCCGGAGGAAGCCCGCGAAAAAGGCGTCCAGTCGAAACCGCATTATCAACTTCGCAACCCATACGACACGAAAGGAGATCTCGACGCCCGCGCCCGCTCCTACCTGCAGGTAAATTGCGCTCACTGCCACCAGTTCGGCGCAGGCGGAACCGCGGACCTTGAGCTGCGCTTTGAGGTGCCGCTCGATCAAACCAAAACCCTGGAGGTTCGCCCTGTGCAGGGCACGTTTGAAATTGCCGGCGCGCACATCGTCTCGCCGGGTGATCCGTATCGCTCGGTGCTCTTTTATCGCTTGTCCAAATTGGGCCGCGGCCGCATGCCGCATATCGGCTCGGAAATCATCGATGAAGAGGGCACGCGCTTGATTCATGACTGGATAAGGCAGATTCCTCCCCGCAAGGAAGAGCGCATGCTTCTGGAGAAACTGCGCACGCTGGAGGACGCATCCCTTTCCACGCCCATGCATGCGGACCGGACAGCAGAGATCAAGGCGGCAGCTGAAGTCATCGCCCGGGCCGCAGGCCGCAAGACCGTGATCCCGGAGGATACGCAGAAAGCAGACGTGCAGTTGCGCATCAAAGCGGCTGCCGAGGCCAAGGTCCGCGCCGAAGAGCGCGCTGCGGCGCTGGGCAAGCTCCTTTCGTCGACGAGTTCATCCTTACTCCTGGCTCAGGCCGTCGCCGAGCGCCGCCTTCCCGAACCGATTTGCCGCGAGGTTGTTGCAGCGGCCATGGCACGTCCGGAGCCACAAATCCGGGATCTTTTCGAGCGCTTTGTTCCGGAGGACCAGCGCGTTAAACGGCTGGGCAATGTCATCAAGCCGGAGCAGATTCTAAGTCTCAAGGGTGACGCCGCACGAGGAAAAGAACTGTTCTTCAAGACGGCCGGCACGCAATGCATCAATTGTCACCGCATTGCCGGCACCGGCAGCACCTTGGGTCCCGATCTTTCCGGCATCGGCAAGAAATACAGCCGGGCGCAGATCCTGGAAAGCATCCTGGAGCCATCCAAGAGCATCGATCCCAAGTACGTCACCTACCTGGCGGAGACCAAGGACGGCCAGGTCCATACGGGTCTGCTTGCCAAGAAGGGAGACGATGAGGTCGTCCTGAAGAACGTAGGCGACAAGGAGATTCGCATTCCCGCCAACAAACTCGCCACGCTGGTGCCGCAACGGACCTCGCTCATGCCCGAACTTTTGTTGCGTGACTTGACCGCGGAGCAAGTCGCCGATTTGTTGGCGTTCCTGGCCGGGCTGAAATGACCGGAGGAAGCTTCTGCGCAATTCGTTTAGCCGTCGTTTAGCCGCGACCCGCCAGGGGAGCGCGAGGCTGGCGCAAGCAGCCCGCGCTTCCCTGACGGGTCGCGGCTAAACTACGGAACGCCATCTTCCACGGTTCCTGTATAATGCCGGCACGCCTACAACGAAGAACTTACAGGGACGCGTTCTTCCGGGAACAGGAACCAATGGACGGAGCAGATTCGCCGTGATCTACGTTGTTCTCACCATCGTCGGCGTCATTGTTGTTGCCATTGCCGCGCTGGCGCCGCTGTTCTTGCTGCTTTACTTGGGCGAGCACGCGCTCAACGCGGCCCCGTTTGGCCGGCTGGCGCGGTTTCTGCTCGTGGCGCTCAAAAGCCTGCGCCGCAACCTGCTGCGCACCACGCTTACTTACCTGGCCACCTTTGTTCTTGTCGTGGTGATCGTCATGGTCTGGTCGGTGCTGCACTTTCTCGGCGAATTGACGTCCGAAAAAGCCAAGGACCTGAAGATCATCGTCAGCGAGAAGTACCAGATGGGCAGCCAGATGCCTTTTTTCTACGCCGGCCCCTTGAGCGAAGGCGCGGCCCGCTCCGAGCATCCCGAGGATACGCGGCCGCAGGACTCCATGACCTGGCAGTTCTATGTCGGCACCCTCGATCCCACCAAGACCACGCGCGAGGACCAGGTGTTCTTCATCGCCCTGGAACCATGCAAGATGCTGACGGTCATGGATGACCTGATCGACGACCTCAATCCCGGCGATGCCCACTCGGGCCATAGCAAACGTCTAGCCCAGGTGGAGCAATTGCAAGCCGTGATCAAGGAGATGGAGCATAACAAGCGTGCTGTTGTCCTGGGCCGTAAACAACTCGATACTCTGAAGCAAAAGGTCGGCGGCCGTTTCAAGCTGTCGAGCATCAATTACCAGGGCATCGACCTGGAATTTGAGATTATCGCGGTCTTCCCCGACGGCCGCTACAACGAGAGCGCGGTCATGAACCGCGACTACCTGAACGATGCCATCGACGCCTATCCGAAGACGCATGGCGGCGTAAAACACCCCCTCGCCAACAAGAGCCTGAACCTGGTCTGGCTCAAGGTTTCCGATCTCAAGGATTTCGGCAACATTGCCGAGCAGATCGAGCGTTCCGGCCGGTTCGTGGACCCCGCGGTAAAGTGCCAGACGCTGTCGTCGGGGATCAGCGCCTTCATTGAAGGCTTCAAGGACCTGTTCAAGGCGATGCGCTGGCTGCTGGCGCCGGCCATCCTGTGCACGATGGTGCTGGTGATCGCCAACGCCATCAGCATCAGCGTGCGCGAGCGGCGCACCGAAATCGCCGTGCTCAAGGTGCTCGGCTACCGGCCGGTGCAAATCATGCTCTTGATTCTGAGCGAAGCCATCCTCATCGGCACCATCAGCGGGGCACTGAGCACGACCCTGACTTACCTGGCGGTGAACTATGCACCGCATTCGCGGACTTTCAATCTGTGGGTGCCCAACGATGCGTTCTGGTGGGGTCCCGCAGTTGGCGCTCTGGCGGCTTTGGCAGGCAGCGCCTTGCCCGCCTGGTCGGCGTGCAAAGTGCGCGTTTCCGAAGTGTTCGCCCGAACGGCGTAATTCCGAGTTGGTGGCAAGTTTTTAATTTGCGGGAGTTCTCAACGGCAAGTTGGAAACTTGCCGCCACAATCCCTATTCGCCAACATACGGCAGCAGGGCCATGAACCGGGCCCGCTTAACGGCGTCCTTGACGGCGCGTTGGAATGCCGCGCAGTTGCCGCTACGCTTGCGGCTGAAGACCTTGCCCTGGCTCGTGCACATCTTCTTCAGCCCGGCCACGTCCTTGTAATCCACAAACGCCGGCCGCGGGCAACCTTCCTTCGTGCAAAACCGACAGCGATTCTTCCGACCACGGCCTAGTTTCTTGCGAACCATGAAACTCCTCACGCTTGACCAATTGCTAATACCATCAGGAAACTACTAAGCTAGCGATGAGCCGGATTTGTGTCAATAACCGCCCGCCGCCATTGTAACCCGCAGCGCCAGCGAGGGCCCCTTGCTGGCGCTGCGGGTTACAATGCTGCGCCGTGCGGATCTACTGTAAACAACGACGCCGTCCGGGACCGTCCCGGACGGCGTCGCTTTTTTTTGGGGTTCTCGTCTCGAAACAAAACCGCGGCAAGGACTCACTTGCCTTTTTCCGGCAAGATCTTGGAGAGATCGGCGACGATCTGCTCGATGTCCTTCTCGTGCAACTCGCCCTTCTTGAAAACGTAATTGGCTTTCACTTCCTGCTTTTTGTAGAGCACGACCGTCACATCCGCGTCCTTGGCCACCTTGTAGCGCTGCGGACCTTGCGGATTGTCGATCGCCAGAACGATCTTTTTCAGGTCTTCTTTTTTGGCCAGGTCCTTGGCCTTGTTCTCAAGGCCCTCCTCGTCGCTGCAGAAGACGACAAAGCTGCCCATGTGGGCGTCCTTGTGCTCGACCGTGGCGGCGTCAATTTTCTTGACCAGACCGGTCAAGGAGTCGCTCACTTCGCGTGCGAAGATCATCGCGACCGGATTGCCACCGTTAATTCAGACCTGGCAAGCCTTCTGACCGGCATTGGCGCCGGTCACATTGAGGGGATGAAATGGCCCGGGGAGCATGTCCCCCGGCTGCGGACCCGATTTCAGAGTCTCCGCGGCGATCAGGCTACCGACGAGTAGCATGAACGCCGCCGAGGACCCCACGGCAATACGGCGATTCATCGTGGCACTTCCTCCTCGTTAGAACAGACGCGAACCCCAAAGACAGTCCTTAGATGTACCATACGGTTACGCAGGGGGGAAGAGAAGGGTTCGCCGGGGGCGTGAGTGCGGCTGCGGAGTACGCAGTACCGAGTACGCAGTACCGAGTACGCAGTACTCAGTACCCAGTACCCAGTACTCAGTACTCAGTACTCAGTACTCAGTACTCAGTACTCAGTACTCAGTACTCAGTACCCAGTACTCAGTACTTCGACTGTATTGCCTATTGATCGAATGTAAACTCTTTGGGTACAAAGTCCTTCCGGGGATGGAATCCCCGAAAGGAGTATGTCGATGGAGCGACGTTTTCAAGCCCGTTTGGGCGAATTGATGGACGATGCCAAGGTTCATCCCCGCGTGGTCCGGGGACTGCTTACCCGGCTGGAAGATTACTTGGAGCCTT
>Ga0185299_10000676_pt1 | contig 83711 bp, 64 predicted proteins | sample PaiPotPPA55metaG_FD_128002 | JGI IMG/M metagenome (GOLD analysis project Ga0185299, IMG submission 128002) | Iron sulfur acid spring bacterial and archeal communities from Banff, Canada, to study Microbial Dark Matter (Phase II) - Paint Pots PPA... ...
CGGGTCGCGGGCCGACGAAAGCCATATCGCCTTTGAGCACGCACCACAACTGGGGGATCTCATCGAGGCGCGAGGAGCGGAGAAACTTGCCGACGCGGGTAACGCGGGGATCGCCATTGCCCGCCCACTGCGGACCGTTTTCCGCTTCGGCGTCCTGGCGCATGGTGCGGAACTTCACGACCTTGAAGATGCGTCCAGCCTTGCCCACGCGCGTCTGGGTATAGAACACGGGCCCCTTGGAATTCAAGCGAATGGCAAGCATGATCAATGGAAACAAAGGCAAGGCGAGGATGAGACCAATCAGCGAGATGACGATGGAGATTGCGCGGCGCACCAGGATGAAGGCGGTGCTGCGGCGAAAGCCCTCGCCAAACACCAGCCAGCTGGGGTACAGATTCTCGACCTCGATCTTGCCGGAGATTTTCTCCAGCCACGACGTGGCCTCCTCGACCTTGACTCCCTCCATGCGCAATTGAAGCAGTTCCGGCATGGGGATGGTACCTCGGCGATCCGGCATGGCGACAATGACGTGATGGACTTTTTGTTTGTGGACGATTTCCATGAGGTGCGCAGCCACGGACTCGCGGGTTACCGCACCTTCCATCTTGCCCGTCCAGCTGGCGATCTCGACGCCGATTTCAGGATTCTGGCGCAGGCCGAGCACCACGCGCTGCGCGCGCTCGCCGGTACCGAGGACGTAGACGCGCTCGACCAGAATTGGCAACTGGACCAGCCAGGTGAAGCCGAGCCGCCATCCGAGCAGACCGAAGGTGAGAATGATCAGGCCGACCGCGGCAGAACCGCCTCCCAACAGGTAGTTCGGCTTGACGTATGCTATGCCAGCCAGAATGAAGGCCAGGACGCCGGGAACCATCAGCAAGCGGAAATAGAGCTCACCTTTTGTATTGAGGCGTGCAGTGTCGTAGAGATCAAGCCAATGCGCGCACAGCAATACCAGCAGCGTAACTGCGAAGATCTTGTAGAAGCCATTTTCGAAGTAGAGCACCAGGTAAGTGTCTTGGCCGAGTCCGTACCAGGCCCCAAGCAGGAACGAGGTCCAGACGATCAGGGCCTCTCCGATCAGCAGGACCAGAGTTCGGACCGGGATATAGACATTGAAGAGCCGGATCAACCTTGGCCTCGGTTCAACTTCATCTCGATACTAGGCTTGGCCGTTCACGGCCTCGCCATAGTAGTACTTTGACTGTGCAAGCTTTCCGGATGGGGCTCCGTTAAGCACAACTCCGAGCAGCAGCTTGTCGGGAAACTCCTCGCGGGCACGCCGAGCCAGATCGGAAGGCGTCGAATTGGAGCGCACCACCATGAGAATGCCGTCGCATGAACTGGCGACCAGTGTGGCATCCGACACCGGGATGACGGGCGATGTGTCGATAATGATCCAATCAAACATGGACTCGACGCGCTGCAGGAACAGCTTCAAACGGCCGTTGGAAAGGAGTTCCGGGGCGCTCGGAACGGTCCGGCCCGCGGGCAGGAAGAACAGGTTCTCCATGGGCCCGCGTTGCAGGGCGGCGAATTCGTCGCATTCGCCCAACAGGTATTCGGCTAATCCCGGCGACTGGGCCGCTCCGAGGTGGCGGTGCATGCCGGGGTTGCGCAGATCGGCATCGATAACCAGGGCGCGGCGCCCGTGCTGCCGCACCATGACCTGGGCCAGATTGGCGGCTACGAAAGACTTCCCTTCCTTTGGAAGCGCGCTGGTTACCATCAGTCGCTTCAGCGGCATCTTCTCGCGGATCTGGTAGAGGCGGTTGCGCAGGGTGCGGAACTCTTCCGCTCCGACGCGACTGTCGTCCTCCTGGAAAAAGAGCATGGTGCGCGGATCCGGACTCCATTCGGACTGGGGGCAGCGGGTCAGCAACGATTCGTAATTCAGCCCGGAGCCCATGGTTGGCGGAGTGGCCATCAGTGGTTGCAGCGGTTGCGGCGAAGGCATGTTTTCGCGTGGCGCTTCGGGTTGGTTGTAGGCGGGCTCGACGTACGTCCCCATGGAGGTTGCTCTTTCTTGCTCGGCGCGTTTTAAAGCGTCATGGATGCGGCTCATAGTTTCCCTTCCTTGGGGAGATCCTGTTGTTCTGATTGGCGCAACCGGTCGGCCAGTGTTGCCAAGGTGCGTAAGGCTTCGACCAGATCAAACTTTTCCGATGCCGGAGGAACCGGTGCGATCATGGCCGCGGCGGCGCTGCCATCGCTTAGATCGAAATCGCGGGCGACCGAATCGACGACTTCGGCGGAGACCGTCTTGTTCTGATCGACGAACGCGCTGACCAGGCAGTGCTCGCAGAGCAGGTTGATGATGCGTGGAATGCCCAGCGCATAACGGAAAATCGCGATGGTGGCGTCGGAATCGAAAATCGGCACGCCGTTCGATCCCGCAATGCGCAGGCGCTGGGTGATATAGGACTTGGTTTCCTCAAGATTGAAAGGATGAGTCTTAGCCCGCAGGGTTAAGCGCTGACGCAACTGGCGCAACTGGGGCTGCTTCAGACGCTGTTCGAGTTCCGGCTGCCCCACCAGAACGATCTGGAGGAGCTTCTCGGTGAAGGTCTCGAGATTGGTGAGCATGCGGATCTCTTCGAGCACTTCGTCGGAGAGGTTCTGGGCCTCGTCGATGACCAGCACCGCAGTCTCACCCGCGCGATAGCGATCAAGCAGCCAGTTATAAAGGCGCTGCAGGAGCTGGCTCTTCGACTTGGTATCGCAGGGAATGCCGAAATCGGCCATCATGAAATCGAGGAGTTGGGGCACGTCCATGCGCGAGTTGAAGATGAAGGCCGTAGCCACCTGCTGCAGGCGGAGCCATTCCATCAATTTATTGATCAGCGTGGTTTTGCCGGTGCCCACTTCGCCGGTAAGCAACACGAAGCCTTTACGGCTTTGTATGCCGTAGGTGAGGCAGGCCAACGCCTCTTCGGTGTGCCGCGTCAGGAACAGATAACGCGGGTCCGGATTGACGTTGAACGGGTTGGCGCGAAGGCCAAAAAAATCTTTATACATAGACTTGCGCTAGACCTCGACGTTCTCGTGCTCTTTTGACGAAGCGGGATCGCCCCGGCCCCAGAAGCGGCGGCGTCCGTTCCCGTTGGCAGCCGCTTCCTCTCCGTCCTCACCCAGCCAGGGCACGGAAATCAGGAGAGGCAAGTCCATGATGGCGGAAGCATCTTTTTCGGTGCGGATCGATTTGTCACTGAACTCCAGCCAGACGGCGATCAGCAGGCCGAGCGCCAGACCGGCACCCAAGCCTCCCGCGGCAAACAGCGGGCGGCTGGGGAAACTGGGAGAGTCCGGCAGGCCAGCCGCGACCAGAATGTGCATCTGCTCGCCCTGCTGCTGGGTCTCCATGCTGCTGCCCAGGTCGGCGGAGCTTTTCTTGGCCAGCAGCTCTTTGTAGAAGGCTTGGGCGTTATCGTTATCGCGCGTGAGCAGTTTGTATTGCTCTTCAATGCCTGGGCTCATCGCGGTACGGCTCTGGTAGACGCCAATCTGGCTTTGCAGCCTCTTCTGGTCCAAGGTGGCCTGCTCGATCACGGCCTGGTACTGGTGAATCTGCAGACGGAGCTGGCGAATTTCAGGCGGTTCGGTGGCGCTCGCCTTCTCGTTGCTGTCGGTGGCGGTGGCAGCAGCAGCGGCGGCGTTGATCTGTTTCAGCTTTTTTTCGATCTCGGCGATGTCAGCCTTGGTCTTGATCACGTCCGGGTGATCGTCGGTATAGCGCGCCTGCAGTTGCAGCAGTTGCCCCTGCAGCTGCGTCAATTGTTGTTCAAGGGTTTGCGGATTGCTACTGGACTGCGAACTTTTCCAGGCGGCGGTCTGCTGCGCCAGCATGCTTTCGGTATAGGCCTTGTCCTGTTGGGCGCGGCCCAGGGTCTGGGTAGTGGCATCGAGTTGCGAATTCAGAGACATCAGGATGCGCATGTTGTTGTCGGCGTCACCGGGTAGCTGCCCCATGTATTGCTTCTTGAAGTTGGCGAGCTTGGAATCCTGCTCGTCAATGGCGCGCTTGGCTTCTTCGAGTTGGCGGCCGAGGAACTCGGTGGTGCCCTGGGCGACCTCGGCGCGAGTGCGCAGATTTTCATCCAGGATCAGCGAGGTCATGGCATTGCAGATTTTTTGCGCGCGGGCTGCGTTGCTGTCGGTGTACTCGACGATGAAGCCGGGCACCGGCTCCTGGCTGGCAGAGCTCTTCTTTTTCTTGGCGCCGGCGGCTCCCGCCGTGTTCGCGGCAGCGCTCATCGAGGTAATCACCGGTTCGACACGCATGTTTTGCTGGATGTCTTCGATGAGCCTGCCCTCTTCATCCGGCTTCACGAGGTTGAGGCTCTGAATCACTTTACGCAGGCGGCTGGGGCTCAGGACCTGCTGTTGGAGAGTCTGGACGCGCTGGGTAAAATCGGAAGTGATGACCGGCTGGACGTAGTTGTCCGGCACCTTCTGGCCTTCGACCAGAACCGTCGATTGGGAGGTATATTTCGGCGGGAAGACATAAGAGACCATGAAGCCCGCCAGCGGGGAGAGCAGGGCTGGAATCAAAATGACTTTCAGGCGCCGCCGTAGCATCGCCAGATAATCGTCCATCGTCAGTTCGCGGTTCTCACTCATACTGTTCACCAATCCGGCCGCCAGGCGGCCAAAAAATTATTCGATACGAGTCGGCGTGGGGTGCCATTCCACCCCAATGGTGCCGACGTTCCGATGAGAAATCCTGCCGGTTGAGCCGCCAATGGTAACGGGAGCATTGAAAGCCACCTCGCTGAAGCGATAAGCGGCAAAAAACTCGTAGGTACGTCCCAGGTGTTTGCGGAAAACGGCACCGGCGGAACCTTCGTCGTAGCTGGCGGCGCCATTCAAGCCCCCAAACGGCACATTCTGGAGTTTCGTGTTGTGGGAGTAGCTCAGATCACCATAGAAGTCCCAAGTGCGTCCCAGTGGGCGGGTATATAAGAGCCGCGCAGCCTGGGTGTTGGCCCCGGCGAAGAAGCCCGATCCCGTCGAAGTAAATTTTTCGTAGGTCGCAGACATCGACGAATGCGTGAATTTGTAGTTCAGCAGGACGCGCGCGCTGAGCGACCAACGATTGGCGTAGCCACCCTGTTCTATGACGGTGTATTGCGGACCGGCTCCGGCAGTCAAGCTCATCCTGCCGGTGATGTGATGCTTCCACCGCACATTGACGATGTGGTTATAAAACTGGCCGCCCGTATCTTCCGGAAATTGAAACAACTGATAAGCGTAGATTAGGCCGATCTGATCGTGCCGCGAAACCAGATGGCTGTACCCGGCCTCAACCGTGACCTGGTCGCTGTTGAGCAGAGTATTGGTGGGGTCGTAGAAATGCGCGTTGCTGAATCCAACCGCCGCCGTGATCGCGGAAACCGGATTGATGGCCTGAACCGCATCGAGAATCGCCGTGTTCGCAAGCCGGGGAATGTCTCCGATCGAACCGAGCGCACCGCTGCCAAAGAGATGTGCGCCGGGCAAACCACCCCCCAGCGATCCAGTGCCGCCACCGGTGGCAAGACCGAACCCGGGGACGCCGCCAAAGGTGCCAACGGAGAAGGATCCGTCGGGTAGGTAGCTGAAGGAGTCACGCAGCGTGACCTGACCAGTTCGCCAGCGCGTCACCGCCTCCAGCCCGGCGGCTTGCAATTGCTTTACCTTATAAGGACTGCTGTAGAACGCTCCGCCGCCGAGGTACTCGAGAAAGAGATCACTCTTGGGCCAGAATTGCTGGAGGTCAAACGCTCCGAGAACACGGGTAACAGATTCCAGAGCGGTCCCGCCGATCTGGTTGCCCCCATTCGTATCCGCCGATTCGCTCACCTGTAAAGCTGGCGAGATGAAGCTTCTGGTGGCGGTATGCAGATCGAGTCCGGGTTCGTCCAGGCCGGATACCGGCGGGTTCTCCGGGTTCAACACCGGAGCGTTCTGGCCGAAAGCCGGTGCCGGCGCCGGAGTGGTCTCGGTCTGAGGCTGGGAACTAGTCTGGGCGGCCGCGCGGATGCACATCCCTAAAACCAGCAGCGCTAACCGGATTTTTGGCATTCTGGCCATGCTCTTCACCCGTAGATCTGTTATATAGACCCCCTTACCGGACCGCGTTCTTTTACGGGACGACAATTGTGTCTCCCGGTTGCAACAGATAGTTCTGTTCGATCTGCTCACCTTTGACCAGCTTGCGATAGTTCACCGGCAGCTTCTGCTGTTTGCCGTTCTCGGTGCGCAGAACATAAATGCGCTTAGTGTTGGCAAACTGGTTTAGTCCAGCGCTGGACAACGCTTGCAGAACGGTCATATTGGGCAACATCGGCGTAGCCCCAACGTGCAACACCTCGCCGACCAGATAAATCCGCTTGCTGTTGATCTGGGTCACCACCACGGTAACGCGCGGATCGGCGAGAAACTTTTTCAGCTTCTCCGTTATCGAGTTGGCCAACTGTTTGGGCGTCAGGCCGGCGGCCTGCACATCGTCGAGCAACGGAAGAGAAATTTTGCCATCGGGACGCACCGGCAAAGAGGCGGTGAGATCGGCTTCTCTCCACACGGCTATGTGGAGCGCATCCTCGGGGCCGATGACATACTCGGGTCCGGCTTGGCTGGCGGAAGCCGCGGTCGTTGCCTTGTCGGAAGCGGTCTTGTCGGACGCGGCACTGGCAGCGGGCTGGGCGGGCGCAGCCTGCGCCAACGCGATACTGCCGATCAGCATCAGTGCCGCAACCGCCGCTTTCCATGTTGATTTCATATCTTCTCCTCTAAAACTCCCTTACGGCACTGCGGCCGACGAATCAGGCCCCGTACTCCTGGTATCCGATCTGCTTCAGCTTGTATAGAAGCGCTTTGTAGCTGATCTGCAACTCCTGCGCGGCCCGGCGCCGGTTCCAGCGGGTGCGAGTCAAGACCTGCAGAATGATTTCCCGCTCGGCTTCGCGGGAGGCGGCGCGCGCCGCATCTTTCAGAGAAATTTTCTCGCCGTTGCCGCCGCGATCGACGCGCCGTAAAAGAGAACGTAGTCCTCCCATAGCGAGCGTCTCATCGCCTAGCCCGACAATGGCTCGAGCGGCGTCTTTCAGCTCGCGAATGTTTCCCGGCCAGTTGTATTCCAGAAAGAAATTTTGGGTCTCGGGACTGAGCACCGGTACGGACCGTGAAAAGTCGCGGGCCGCCGCCGAGAGAAACCAGTCCCGCAGAACCGGAATATCCTCTTTCCGCTGGCGTAAAGGAGGCAGCCGCAAACAAACTCCGCTGATTCCATAATAAAGGTCTTCGCGGAACTTGCCAGCCTTGACCTCGGGTTCCAACTCGCGCGAGGTTCCGCAGATGTAACGCGGCACACGGCGCTGCTCGGCGCCACTCAAACCAATCTGGCGAACCAGTTCCTTCTGAGCCGCTGCAGTCAGGTCTCCCACTTCCTGAAGATAGACGGTTCCACTTTGACCGTCCCGTGCAGCCAGAATTTCTTCAGTCGCTTCCTGTCCCTGATAGACGTGAAAGGGCTCGGCCGCGCGGCGGGAGAGAGAGTGAATGCGCGCCGCTACCGCTGCCTTGCCGGAACCGTGCTCGGCCACCACCAGCATGGGAACATCATTCTGCGACAGCTCGCGGATCATGGCTTCGACGGTGCGCATCCCAGCGCTGACGCTCTCGACCCAGATGCGAGAGCTTCCGTTCTGCGGTGCTCCGGCGGTTGCCAGGCTTTCGGTTCTTTCGATTTCCATCACTATCCCGCTTCACCTGGCGCCATCTGGCGGCCAAAGAATCCAACCCGGAACGCTTCGCACCGGGGCTTATTCAGTCTAGTGCATCCTCGATGCCAAACCGGTCAAAATATTTGTGCCGGACTAGAACAATATATGCTTTATTTTCAATGAGTTGCTACCAATACCTGTGGTCGTCGACGTACTCATACGTTATCACATTGCGGATAAATGGGAAATTTATTGCCCACCTCTTACGTACTCTGCGGGCATTACTTCCCACCTGCCTTGGGGACAAAGTCCTAACTCTCGGGGGTTCGCACATCTCTTCCCACGTCTTGTTGTCCGTCCTGCGCGATCGCTGCGCCTCCAACGGGTTTGTTCCGTTCCGCTTGCTCCGGGGAGCTACTTCGCGGTTTCGGTAAAGACGGCGGAGGAAGCTACGCCGTTCGCCGTCGCAGTGATGCTGATGGTTTTGGGGGACGCCGGGAGCGTATAGAACTGGGTTGCCGTTCCGGAGTTGCTGGTGACGCCGGGATTGGCGTAGGCGTAAGTGCCTCCTGCGCCGCCGTCGTCAAAGTCAACCTCCACGCCGGGAACCGGGTTGCCGTACTGGTCGGTGACGAGCACGGTGAGGCCTTGGGGCAATTGCGTTCCCGCAGGAGCGGACTGATTATTGCCGCTGGTGATCGCGACCTTGGCGGCGGCTCCCGCAACCGAGTACTCGAGGAATGCAGCGTTCTTGAAACCGGCGGAACTGGCGGTGACCGTCACGGTAGAGACGGTGGTCGGCAACCGCAGCGTCGTTGGCGCCAGGCCATTCGCGTCGGTGACCGCGGAAGACGGATTGGGAACGGCTCCGTTGTTGGCGGTGAAATGCATGTTGACTCCGGGGACGCCGTTCCTATAGGTATCCTGCGCCTGCGCGATGATGGGGTTGGCGAGATTGGTACCCGCGGCGCCGGTCTGCTTTGCCCCGCCCCAGGCAATGATCCTCGTGGCGGCGCCCGGCGTGGCGGTGGCGGTCGTGGTGATACCACCGAAGCCGGCGCCGGAAATCGTCAGGGTGTAAGTGCCTGCTTTTTGGGGAACCGTATAGATGGTGGAAGCGTTGCCATTGGCGTCGGTGACGGCGGAGGCGGGATTGAATGAGCCGCCCTTGCCACCGTCACTGAAGTTAACGGTGGCGCCGACATCGGGTTGTCCGGTATATGGGTTAGCCGCATGGACCTTGATAGGAGCGGACAACGCAGTGGCAACAGTAGCCGTCTGGGCGTTGCCTCCGCTAACGGTGACGATGTGAAACAGTCCGTAGGCTTCGAGACTATGTTGGGTGCCGACATAGACCTTGCCATTGGCCACGGTCTGAGTGACAAAATGGCCGACCGGCGGTAACGTGTCGCGCCCATTGGGGGCCTGATTCGTCGAATAGAGCAGTTTGAGAGAGACCGCGTCAAAGGCGAGCAGTTGACCGGTGATGACCCACAAAACACCGTTGCTCGTGCCATTGGCGGAAACCGATGGAGAATGACGGCCGCCGGCATAGCTCACCGCCGTTTTCAGCGGAGTACCGAGCAATCCCCCGGACAACGGAAAAGCCATGAGCGGAGACGCGCGGGGGGCGAAGTACAAGGTGTTGTTCCAGTAGGCGGGAGAACCGTACAGCACGTCGTTGCTGACGCTCGGTTCAAGGACGACCTCCTGAAGAACCTGGCTGTCGTTCGCAGAGAACATTCCCAGACTGTCACGATTAAGAACGTAAACGATACCCTGCTTGCCGCCGGCGATCAATTCATGGGGATAGGGGCCGTCTTGATCGGGAAGGATGAGGGCGCCGGTGGAACTCAAGTCAAGATCGTGGGAGTTGAGGTAGGCCACGCTCCACGGGGTGAAATAATCGGCGACCGTGAGATTGGGAGAAAGCTTCAACACGCTGTTGCAGAACGTCTGGCCCCCGTTGGGGACATCGAACCCATTGCCGCCGGCTTCGGCGGTCTCCACGAAGAGGTTGCCATCGGTATCGGCCGCGAGACCGACCCCGGACTGCCAGATGGAAGCCAATCCGAAGTCGGGCGAGGTGTTGAAGACGGCGAGCTGCGACAGATTGTTAGCGTCGTAGGAAAGAACCCAACCCGCGGAGCCGTCGTTGCAGGAGTTCGAGCCGAAGCCCAGGTAAAGGACTCCGTTGAGCAACAAGAGGCCGGGGCGGTTTTTCTGGTGCTTGCTGTTGAAGACGGTGACGTGTCCTTTATTACTTGTGCTGGTGGCGGTGATCAGGACGGGGCTGCCCGCTTGCTCGTTGCCGGTGGTGATATCGAGGGCGTGCAGATGGTGGCGGACGGTGGTGTTGAGACGCGTCTTCGCCACCAGATACATGGTGTTCGTGGTCGGATCGATGACCGGGGTTGAGACGATGCCTTCCTGGTTGTAACCGGGACCGGTGCCGCACGGGAGATATGTGCCGCTGGCCGTCGTGCCGCCGTTGAGCATGCTGGCATACCAGAGCTGAGCACCGTTGTCGGCGTCAATCGCGTAGACAGAATCCGCCTGCGTGACAATGTAGATTACGTTATGGGTGCCGTGACCGGGGATGTTCACGTTGGGCACATAAAGTGGCTGGGCCATTACCACATAGTCGACGGGAAAGCTGAAGAGACGGCCGAAGCTGTTCTGGCTGACGTTGGTGGGGGTGAGTAGAGTTTCGTTGGTGTTAGCTCCGCTGCGGCTAATATCGGCACGGCTGGTTAGGACAGGCAGCTGCGCGAACGAAGACGAAAGAAAAGCGCCGCAGACGACGAGCACAATCAGGCAGAGATTGCGCACAAGCATGGCACTGGGCGCGGAGCTGAACATCGAATTACCATGGGACCCGGAAGACGCAGCGGAATGGATTTTCCCGACGTCATGTGACAAAAAGTGGCTCATGCCTCGTTCGCTCCCCAAATCAAACCGCCAGGGTTTCCCCGTAGAAACATTTGGAACGCCGGGGGAAGAGACCCTACCGGAAATAATCGAATGTTTAAACGAACTGGCAACAATCAGATGCAGTTTCATAACCTGAAGTTGGTGACACCACAATCCCACTTAATTCGATGGACGCAAACTCTTACATCTCTGCATTTCTTGCTGCAGAAGAGTCAGGTCTTTCATGTAGCAGGTTCGGGGCGCAGCCCTAGGAGAAACGTTGATTTCGTAAGACTTGGGGTATCGCTAAAGCGATACCCTGATTCGAACCGCGCTTTCCGCATTCCTGTGATGACGAGCGCCCTTCAAAACTTTTCTACTTATGCGGCGCATTTATGGCACGCAACATCAGCAATCGAATCAGTAATCGAAGCGGAGGCGGAGAGAGAGAGTGCGGGGCGAACCGATCGCAGTGCCGGAGAATACGCTGGCGAAGTTGATCACGTTGAGCCGGTCGTTGAGATTGCGAAGGTCGCCTTGAAGGCGCACCGCGCGCGATTCTTTTTTGTAGAGATCGAGGGCGGCGGAAAGATCGACAGATAAAGATGGGCGCACGCGTCCGGCGCTGAGGTTGACGCGGTCAACCACGGCCTGGCCGAATTCTTCGACGAGGGTTGCGGTGCTCTCGCCGTTCAGTTCGACAGGCAGGCCCGTGCCGTAAGATGCGCCGACGGACATCCAAAAGCGCGACCAGGGCTGGTAACGGAGCTGGCCATGCGCGGTGTGGCGCTGGTCCTGGGAAATCCAGATGCGCGCGTTGGAGTTGAGGAGTTCGGCGGCGTCCTGGCCGAGAAATAATCCGCCGACCACGGGAAGCCGCGCGGACGCGACCATATAGGAGTAGTTGAGCCACGCGGACCAGGGGCCCCACTGCGGGAGAGCGAGCTGACTTTCGGCGCCATAGATGTGGGCGGAACTGATCGCGATCGGGAAGCTGACGCCCGTATCCAGGAGGACATCGTCGTCGGCGAAACTGCGAGTGTCGCGCTGGAAGACGTTGGCGGAAAGGTGAGCTTTGTGGAAGAGCTCCTTGGTGGCGCCGAGTTCGTAATAGTTGGCGCGCGAAGGCCGGAGAATGAGTTGCGCGGCGGTGCCGTCAAGGGTGCGCAGTTTGGCGGAGGTGCTGAGGAGCAGGTTCTCGATGGCGGGAGTGCCGAAGGCCCGGTCATAGGATCCGCGGAACACAATGCCGAGTTTGGGAACGTACCAGGCAAAACCGAAGCGCGGGCTCCAGGCGGACTCGGTGACGCGAACGCTGTAGTGGTCGAAGCGAATTCCGCCGCTTATATTCAGATTGCCGAAGTGCGCGTTGTCCTGGACGAAGAACGCCTGCTCGCGATCGTCACCGGATTGGTGGAAGAAGAAATCGAGCGGCGTGGAGGGATCGAAGATGGGCTGGCCGTTTAGCTCAGTAGCGGTGATGTGGTAGGAGAATTGTTCGTGAACGAAGCTGTAGATGGAATCAGCTCCAGCTTTAATTTCGTGATTGCGGAAGTCGGCGGCGATGGTGGCGCTGATATAGCCTTCGCGAAAACCACGATCCTGAAACGGTTGAATGGGCCAGGAAGACGAATTGGAAGTGAGTGCGGCTTCGTCGTCGCGCACGCGTCCCTGCACGGTGCCAAGGACGTTCGCGGAGAAAGTGTGCTGATACGAAACCTGGCCTGAGACTTCCCGATTACTGCGAGCCTGGCGCTGCAGGTTCTGCTGCTGGATGAGTTCGTTCGGAACGAGAAAACCGGCGCGATCGAAACTCAGCGAGAGGCGGAGACGATCTCGATTAGTGAGGTCGCGCTCGAAGCTGCCTTTGATTCCGGCAAGAGTAGCAGTGTTGGTCAAGTTTTCGAGCACGGGGGGATCAAGAAAGCGGTCGGTGCGAGCTGCGTTCATGGAAAGGCCGAAGACGTTGCGGCCGTCGAAGTAGCTGGTGCCGAGGTAAACGTTCGCGGTGTCGAAACTTCCTCCACCGAGGATGGCGGTGCCGTGCACACCGCGCGCGGGATTGCGGTCGGTTGTGGTTTCGACTACGCCTCCAATCTTGCGGCCGAATTCAGGAGGAATGCCGGAAGTGTACGTCTTGACCGACTGCACATCGTCGAGATCGTCGGAGGGAGAGAACGCGGGGGAGCGGTTGTTAAGTATGGGGAGTCCGTCGACGACATACTGAGTATCGTATTCGGAGGCACGGGGATGGACGACTCCGTTGGCCTCAAGCACCCAGCCCGGCTGGGACTGGACGACGTCGATAGCCTGGCGTCCGGGAATGGTGGCGGCCCAATCGCGCAATGCGGGCGCTCCGAGTTGGTAAGTGTTGCCGGGGTTCGTGGTGTCGAGGAGCGTGTCGGAATCTTTTACGTCGATGGTCTGAGCAACGGTGGCGACGGAGAGGACGACGGAAATTTTCTGCGGCAGCTGCGAGCGGATCTCGACTAGTGAATTGTAGGGGGCGAATCCGGGGTGATCGAGGGTCAGATGATAAGTGCCCAGAGGCAATTCTTTGGCGATGTATTCGCCATTGGGAGCAGTGTCGAAGGTGAGTTGGAAGTGGCTGGCCTGGCTGATCAGAAAGCCGTGCGCAGGCAGGACAGCGCCGTCGGAGTCTGTGACGGCAAGGCGGAGTTCGCCGGAGCGATCCTGTGCGCGGAGCGGGGAGACAAGCAGGAGAAGTACGGCGGCATTGATCAGGGCGACTTGGATCAAAACACGGCGCAGATGGATTCTCCGAGGTCGGCCGGGGGGGCCTTGAGATATTTTACAGCGCAGACGGGCGCAGGCTGTTGGACGGAAGCGCGACTACTTTCGGGCGGGAGAGGCAAGCATGATCGATCCGAGGTTCGACACCGCTTGCGTAGGGACAGCCGCCCCCGGCTGTCCAAGCCGAGCGCAGCTCGGCCTCGTCTCCAGCGGCATCACCATTTCGGAATGTCGTCATCCAAACGGGCAGCATTCGGCGGGTATTCGTGGCGGTGATGGGGGTCACGGTTTTTTGTGAGATTCTAATTTCCATTCCCGGGCCGGTGGACGCGGCGATAACGCTGGAAACGCTGTCACAGCTGGAAAGACTGCTACAGTAAGAATCTGTACTCCGACGAGCCGGAGGTGCAAATGGAAAATCCAAGGAGAACGCTCGCTATGCGCATCGCGGTGGTCGGTTCCGGGTACGTGGGGTTGGTAACGGGAGCGTGTTTTGCGGATCTGGGGCACGAGGTCGTCCTGGTCGATAACGACGAGAAGAAAATCGCGGCACTCAGGAACGGAGAGGTACCGATTCATGAACAATTTCTTCCCGAGTTGCTGACCCGGCACCGGGGACAGCGCATCAAGTTTTCTGGCGACTTGCAGGCGGCCACGCGAGAGAGCGAAGTAGTGTTCATCGCGGTCGGCACACCGCCCACCGAAACGGGCGACGCCGATTTGTCATATGTGGAGTCGGTGGCGCGTGAAATCTCCGGAGGCGTCGACGAGTACAAGGTCGTGGTGGAAAAGAGCACGGTCCCGGTGTATACGAGCCAGTGGATCCGCACCATCATTATGAGGAATGGGGCCGACCCATCGCTGTTTGATGTGGCTTCGAATCCGGAATTTCTGCGGGAGGGGACGGCGGTTACGGATTTCCTCTACCCCGACCGCATCGTGGTCGGAGTCGAGAGCGAACGGGCCGCGGAGGTGATGCGCCAACTCTACGGGCCGCTGACCAGTGGATGGTACTACGGGCGGGGGGAAGCGATTCCGCGTCCGGAAGCGGCCGCCGGCAAAGCGCCGCCGCGGCTGATCATCACGAGCTCAAAGAGCGCGGAACTGATCAAACACGCTTCCAACGCATTTCTGGCGATGAAGATTTCTTTCATCAATGCGGTGGCATCGATCTGCGAATCGGTGGGGGCGAACGTGCAGCAGGTGTGCGACGGGATCGGAACGGATTCGCGGATCGGCCCGCGATTCATGAATCCGGGAATCGGGTATGGCGGGTCGTGCTTTCCGAAAGACCTGATGGCGTTCCGGGCGGTCGCGAAGGAAAGCGGATACGACTTCCGGCTGCTGGAAGAAGTAGTGCGCATTAACGAAGAGCAGCGGCAACGGTTCTTACGCAAGGTGAGGAGCGTGCTCTGGACTTTCCGCGGCAAGCGGCTGGGAGTGCTGGGGCTGGCGTTCAAGGGCGGGACGGATGATATTCGTGAGTCTCCGGCTATGCTGCTGGTGCAGGAACTGTTGCGCGAGGGCTGCCACGTTTGCGCCTACGATCCGGCAGCGATGGAGCGGGCGAAAGAGGTTCTGAAGTCGGGCGTCGAGTTTGCGTCCGATGCGTATGAAGCGGCGAAGGGTGCGGATGCGCTGCTGATCCTGACGGAGTGGGAAGAATTCGCGTCGCTTGATCTGGAGCGTCTGCGTACGCTGGTGAAGTATCCGATCGTGCTCGACGGGCGGAATCTGTATGATCCGGCGGTGATGGTGGAGCACGGATTCTCTTATTACAGCGTGGGTCGTCCGGCGGCGTTGGCAGAAGAGCTGCCGGCGGGCACACGATTGAAGACACGGGAGCGCGCCTGATTCCATGAACAAGCAGCGTGCGCTGGTGACTGGGGGGGCAGGCTTTCTGGGATCGCATTTGTGCGATGGACTGCTGGGCGAGGGCTATACGGTTGTGGCAGCGGACAATCTGCTGACCGGGCGCCTCGGGAACATTGAGCATCTGAGGAACGATTCGCGATTCGAGTTTGTGGAGAAAGATGTTTGCCTGCCCGGCGAGTGGGGCGCGCTAGATTATGTGTTTCACTTCGCGAGTCCGGCAAGCCCCGTGGACTACGCCGGACACGGAATCGCAACCCTGCGGGTGGGCTCGTATGGGACGTTTGAAGCGCTTGAAACGGCGCTGCGGTGCGGCGCGAAATTCATGATGGCATCGACGTCGGAGTGCTACGGGGATCCGTTGGTGCATCCGCAGACGGAAACCTATTGGGGAAATGTGAATCCGATCGGACCGCGGTCGGTGTATGACGAAGCGAAGCGCTTTTCCGAAGCGGTAACGATGGCGTATCACCGCTATCATCGGGTGGACACGCGAATTCTGCGAATCTTCAATACGTACGGGCCGCGGATGCAGATCAACGACGGGCGGGTGATTCCGAACTTTATGTGGCAGGCGCTGCGGGGAAAAAATCTGACGGTGTATGGCGACGGCAGCCAGACGCGCAGTTTCTGCTATGTGAGCGATGAAGTGGATGGAATTCTGCGGCTGGCGCGGTCGGCGGAACATGAGCCGGTGAATGTTGGGAATCCGGCGGAGTTCACGATTCTGGAGTGCGCGCGGAAGGTAATTGCGACGACCGGGTCGGCGAGCCAGATCAAATTCGAAGCGCTGCCGCAGGACGATCCCAAGCAGCGCTGTCCCGACATTTCAAAGGCGCAGCGCTTGCTGGGATGGGAACCGAAAGTGGAGTTGGAAAGCGGGTTGAAGCTTTCGCTGGAATATTTTCGCCAGGCGGTGGCGAAAAAAGAGCAACCGGCGTAAACCTCAGCGGCTGAAGTCGGGGTACCCAAAATCCATCGCGGCCTCGACTTCTTCAGCGATGTTGTGGGTCCATCGACGGACCGGCGGAGAGGACTGCGAGCAGGCGCAGAATTTCCTCGCGCTCGTCGGAATCGCGGAACATGAAGCGCACGCCCATGCCGAACCCGGGATGGGCCGCCAGCACCTGACCTGTAATTCTTAATTTCATGTCGGCGGTGCGGACGAGGATTTCCACCCCCGACCGCCCGGAAAATGGTGTCGGCATTTCGACGTAGCAACCGCCCTCGCTGATGTCGGACAGGATACAGCGATTAGGGACAATGCTGCCGAGACGGTAGACTTCCGCTCCGAGTTTGCAGGCAAACCGATGCTCCCCTCGGCGGTTGCCAGCATTAGCAAAACGCTGCTCTGCCCGGCGGTTGGCGCCATTCGAGACGAGGGTGGAGTCTTCAGGCTCGGGCGTTTTCTCGCGCAAGGCGCCAGACTGAGTCGCGGAAGACTCGGTCGCAGAGGATGGAATCGCAGACGGCTTGCTCGCCGGCGGCTGGGCGGGCCGTACAGTTGCCGGCTGGGCATTGTTCTGCTGAAGCCAAGTCTGCATGAGGCGGCGCGAAGACTGGGGCACGTCGAGGAAACGAATTCCGGTGCGACCGCTGGCGTGCTGCCACGCCACCTCACCCGACAAGCGGACCAGTTGCTGCTGACCGGGAAGTGCGAACTCGAAATAAACTTTGCACGCGGGCGGAAGGCGGTTGGCGGTGTGGATCAAAGTGCCGCCGTCGCTGAGGTCGGTTAAAACGGCGTTCAGTTCAGGCGCTCCGGGATAGGCGACTTTGGCGGTCGAACTGACAGCGGCGCGGGGAGCGCGCCGGCGTTCGCGGCGCATGAGGTTGCGAGCGGCGCGTAGGCTGATGCGGGTGCGCTCGGAAGAGAGCGGGCGATAGAGAATAAAGTTGGCGCCGAGCCCGAACACCGGGCGGGCGTTGAACTCGCCCTCGACAACCGCAATCAGCATGCTGGCCCGGTTTTTGGCGGACTGACGCAAGCGCGTGAAGAATTGCTCGGAACCTTGGTCGGCGCGATAGTCGAGGACGATGGCGTCGAAATGCTGGCTGTCGAGCAGCGCTATGCCGCAGGAAATCGATAGCGTATGCTCGGCCGCCATCCCCAGTTCGGACAGGATGAGCGTGATCAGGGTAGCTGAGTCCTTGTCCGGACACACCACGAGGGCGCGCAGGTCCATAGTGACAACATGGTAAGAGAGGGTCGCTGGCAACGACAAGTTACCTGCGTCACGGTGGGGGCGCAAGTTAGCGTTTCCTCTCAATTTTCCTTCCCTTCTATTCTTGTGCTTCAGAGTTCCTTCCAGCGAAGTTTCTTCGGTAGCGCCTTCCGGCTCTTGAAAGAGCACGGCCGTCACAACTCTAGTCATCTTTCACTTTCTGTAGGCGCGGGATACGATGGCGGAACGTTCGTGCGATTTTCTTGGAGCAAACGCCTTTAATTAGAAGACCCAATTCCGAACATGCGGTGGCGGGGATGAAAGGGAGTTACGCTTTCGCACCGAGCACCGTATGGCAGGATCGTAACTCTCCTCCGATTACCTTACGAAAAGCCAGTGTACAAAAGGCCGGTGTACCCCGGTACTTTGACGCACCACGGGACAGTTCCTACTATCAAGTTATTCAGGCACGTGTCGGGACGGGGTCCGCAAAGGTCGCGGGAGATACCGGACTGATGATTTCAGTTATACGAATTTGTTGTGACGATCTTGTTTCACAGAGCGGGACGCCGCGGGTACGGCAAATGTTTATGAGAAGCCTGGAAATAAATGCAGGACGCGGGCATCGAGCGAGCGGCTTCAGTTTGATTGAAATGCTGATAGTGGTGGCGCTCGTCATCGTGCTGGCGTCGATCTCGTTCATCAGCTTCGTGCCTGTGATGAAGCGGCAGCGCGTAACCAATGCGTATAACACTACGTTATCGGCGATGCGTCAGGCGCGCGACAACGCGGTCTCACAACGGACATCGTACTCGGTGACCTTTTCCACGACTGTCCAGCCGAACACGATCACCGTGTCCCCCACGCTGACGGGCGGATTTCAAGGGTCGCAGAATACCGTGGTTTATCAATTGCCGACAGATGTAACGTTTCTTGCGCAATCGGGGCTCCCCGCGACGGCTCCGGACGGCTATGGGACGGGGCTCGCGGCGGTCGACTTTGGTTACACAGCGCATGCCACCGGAGGAGCAACGACGATTTACTTCTGCCCGGACGGTTCTGGGCAGGATGACAGCACAGGAAATTGTGCGGGCAACTGGGATGGAGGCGTGGTGTACATCGCGCGTTCAGGGGATCTGCTGAGCACGCGAGCCATAACGCTGTGGGGCGGAACGGGCCGCATTCGCGGGTGGCGGATCTACAGCAATGGGGCGGGAGGCTATCAATGGTTACGTCAATAATTAGACGGGGCGGAAATTCTCGAGTGCAGAAGCAAGCGGAGCGCGGATTTTCGCTGCTTGAAGTGGTGATTTCGATGGTCGTGCTGACAGTGGGACTGGTGAGTCTGCTGGGTGTGTTCGGGCTGGCCATGGCTTCGACGCAGACGTCGCAGCAGGACATGATCGCCAAGCAACTGGCGAACGAAGCGCTGGAGAGTGTCGTGACCGCGCGCGACACATCGCAGATCCATTGGGACGACATCCAGAATGTAGGCGCCACCTGCTCGAGCAGCTCCGGCACCTGCGGCCTTTTCGTGACCGGGGCAACTCCGATCTACAAGGCGGGGGCGGATGGAATCTTCGGGACGGCGGACGACTCGATCGCGGGCATGCAGACTCTTACCGAGCCCGGGCCCGATGGAATCTTTGGAACCGCGGACGATGTGTCGATCCCTTTGACTGGCTATAAGCGCACAATTCTGATTTCTCCTGTAGTTGACTCAAACAACAATGTCGTGAGTTCGCTGCGGGGTATCAACATCACCATGCAGTACTCGACCACCCAGACGAGAGTGCCGAAGACGTACGTTCTGAGTTCTTTCATTTCGCAGTATCAGTAAAGGGGAGTTATGCGCCGTCGCTCAACAAATCGCAAGAGTGGATTCAGCCTTCTGGAAATGGTGATCGCCATGGCGCTGGGAACGCTTGTGCTGGGGGCGGCGGTGCAGCTTTACAGCCAGGGAGTGGCCGCTACCTGGACGGTTACCCAGCGGGCGGAACTGCAGCAGGATTTTCGGGCAGCTTCCAACATGCTGACCCACGACCTGAGCCTGGCGGGGGCGGGCCTGGGCAACGGTACGGCGATCCAACTGCCTACGTCCGCGACCCTTCCCGTGTATGGGTGCGCTCAGATGACGGGGACACCGTGCTACCTCGGCGCCGCCAACAACGCCTCGGTGACCTATCCAGTGCAAGGTACAACCCCATATCTTTACGGGCTGCTCCCCGGCTACGTTCATGGGCCGACGCTTCTGGCCGCGCAGGGAGCCACCGATGTCGTCACGGTGGTGTACACGGATCCCACTTTCTTTCTGGACTGCTACCAGGCGACCGCGACGAACGCGACGACCGTGACCTTCGCGCTGACGGCGGCATCGCAAGCGAGTTCGAATTGTACGAACAACGGCACCACGATACAGAACGTGAACGATTCGGTGTTTGGACTGACGGCCGGCGATCTGGTCTTATTCAAGTTTGGCGCCACCGCCGTGGTGGCTGAAGTCACCGCCGGCGCCACTGCGACGACCGCTACTTTCGCTTCCGGGGATGTGCTGCACATGAACCAGGCAAACACCTCCCCCAAGAGCTTGGCCAGCATCGCGGCCAGCTCTACCGGATATGGAACCCGCCTTCTGGTGATCACCTATTACATCGACAACACCATCAGCACGCCGCGACTAATGCGCCAGGTGAGTGGGCACAGTCCGATGCCGGTGGCGGAAAACGTGGCTTACATGAAGTTCAGCTATGACCTATTCAACAGCGCAACTTCGGCTCCCGCGGTGAACCAGCCGAACCCGGGCTCCGGCGACGCCAACGATACGGCTTCGAACGGACTTCTCCCCAACCAGGTTACCAAGATCAACATTGTGCATATGGCGATGAACAGCACGGTGAAGGGCGCCAGGGGCGGTTTTCAGGGATTGGACCTGGAGACATCGGTAAGCGCGCGGGATCTGACGTTCAACAATAACTATCCACTGGGCCCGTAGCCGCGAAGATGGCTAACTGAAGAACAAGAAGATCAGAAGCGAAGTAATGGGGATGGACACCATGGGGAATTACAGAATGATGAATGCTAAAGGATTCACGCTGATTGCATCCTTGCTATTGCTGTTGCTGCTGTCGGGGATCGCGATTGGGCTGATGATGATGGTCAACACAGAAGGCAAGGTGGGCAGCACCGATCTGCAGAACAACGTCGCCTACCACAGCGCCGAGGGTGGCGTCGAGAAGATGACCTCGGATTTGGCCTTCACGTTTCAGAGCGCGATGTCCCCCACGGCCCAGCAAATCTGCGGCATGGGCCTCCCCACCACTAATGGGCCGACGCTGCCGGGAGTCACCTGGAAAGATTATCAGATAACGCCGGGGACACTTGGATCGGCCTGCCCCACATCGCTCACAAGCCCGATAAACCTTTTGCGCTGGGGACACATCAGTTCCGGACCGAATCAAGGTTTGTATGCGCAGATCGTCCCGATAAACATGCTGGCGACAGCGGTCGAACCGGGCGGCCAGGAAGTGAGCATGACGCGGAGCGCCCAGGTGGCGCTGATTCCGGTGTTCCAGTTCGGCGTGTTCTCGGAGAGCGATCTCTCCTTCTACCCGGGCTCCGATCTTGATTTTACCGGTCCCGTGCACACAAATGGGGATCTGTATCCATTCGCGGGTGGTGGCGCCACGTTGACTTTTCACTCGAAGCTGTCGGCGTATGGCAACGTAGTTCGGACGCAACTTGCCAACGGGCTTGACGCGACCGCCAATTATAACGGGACGGTCTATATTCCGAGCGCCGACGGCGATTGTACATCGCCGGGGACGCCGGTGGCAGGTAATTGCACTGCCCTGGCCGCGGTCGGCACGAACTCCGGGGATGGCAGCGTGACGGGTGCGGGGGGAACCTCGGCGCAGTTGCCTGCGACCTATAACGGTACCAACTGGACTCCTTTTTCCACTGGCACTAACTACGAGATCATCAACGGGAATTATGGAAGTACTGTGACTAACGCTACGGGAACGGGAGGCACGAAACTATCAATGCCATTCGTCGGCGGGGGCGCCTTGCCAAACGAAATTGTTCGCCGGCCACCAGCGGGCGAGTCGGCTACGTCGGCGCTGGGTGTATCGCGCGAATATAACATGGCCCAGATTCGCGTGCTGCTGAGCGACGACCCGGCGGAGTTGCCGGGCGGCGCGTCAGATGCGAATAACGTCCGGCTGGCCAACCTATCGGCGGCACAGGCGCAGGCACAGTATGGGAATAGCACTGCCACCGCCGTCAATCAGTGGGGAATCACGATCGCTTCGGGCAATTTCAGCGCGGCGACGTTCGGAACGCCGACGAGCGCCAACACCTTTAACCTGTACTTCGCGGCCGCGGCAAATGCGGTTCCGTCCAACTGCACGAGTTCGACTTCGTGTAGCTTAGACTGGCCCTTTGCTCCGCTGCCACCGACGGGGAACCCGTTCCCCGCGCTCCAGGGGCTTCAGCCGCCAGCCCCCACGACAGGGCCAGCCGCCCCGACCTACGAGCTACCGGCTAGCGGCGCCCCGGCGCTGGTGACCGGCCTTTGTCCGCCGGCAAGTCCGCCGTTAGCGACGGGCACCATCGTGCCTACGGGCTGTCCGGCGGCGCCAGCATATCCGTATTACGCTCCGTCCAACCCCAACGGCGCAACGCTTTACAGCTCGGCGTCTGCTTCGGCGTGGAGCCTGATAGATGGCTACCTGCGCGTGGAATACAGGGACGCGTCGGGCAACTGGAATCCGGTAACCAATGAATGGCTGCAACTGGGATTTGCGCGGGGTGTGACACCGCCCACTGCGCCTCAAACCAACCCCATCACTCCGAACGCGATCCTGCTGCTGCAAGAGCCAGCGGATCGCCCCGGGACAGGCACCTGGCCCACTTCGACCGGGACGGCCCCGACCTGCAGCACAACGACCGTGGTTCTTGGCGTTACCTACTGCACTGCATGGACTGGCACGGTGCCAGAAGTTGCGAAGGATACGGCAGCGGCAGCGGCTGGGATAACGGGGACAGCCGGAGAATGGGCGTTTGGTCTTACCCCTACGGCGCCGGTCGCGAGCCCTCCGTCGTCGGCGACACCGCAGAGCCTCACCCAGTACAACTGGTATCCCATCAATTTCTATGACGCCCGCGAAGGCGAGGTTCGAGACAACACCGTGGCGGACAACAGTTGCTCGACCAACGGGGTGATGAACGCCGTCGAAATCGATGTGGGCAACCTTAGCAAATGGCTGGCGGGGACGATTCCCGGAAGCGGCACCAGCGTGGATTTCAACGCGCAGAACGGCTACATACTGTATTTCTCAGATCGCCGCGGAATGCTGCTGAATCCGCACCCACCGCTGAACCCGACCGGCGCAGCGGCCAAGAGCGGTGACGCGGGCTTGGAGGACGTGATAAACCGATCGAGCACTCCGGGTACGCCCGACGGAGTACTGGACACGAAGCCGGCCAACCGGGCCTTTTCTCCCGAGGACGACAATGAGAACGGATTCCTGGACAATTTTGGTGGGGCGAACATGGGATTGGGCTTTTGGGGTACAGTAGCCAGCCCTACCCAGAACTTGAGTACCCAAATCAACAGCGGGGCCAACCCCGATCCGTTCGGTACCGACGCGGCGGGCGACACCAACAACCGGATTAAGAGTTGCAGCACTACGGCGCGCAAGAACTGGATGAGCGGAGCGCGCCACGTTTTAAGACTGGTAGATGGTTCGCTGGGCAATGTACCGCGGAGAACCGACGCCGCTGCAACTCTGGATAGTCCTGGCGGATTTACCGTAGCATCGGAAAATCCGGTTTATATCTGGGGCGATTACAACACCAACGCGGCTGAAGCGGCGGGTTGGGCAACCGACACCACCGCGTTTGCTGGAGATGTGACCGGGCACTCGGCGGCCGCTGTAATCTCCGACGCTGTCACTCTGCTTTCGGTTGACTGGAGGGACCTCTACAGCATGGGTACCGTCGCGGCACCTAGCAGCAACCAAGTGACTGATCTGAACAACCGGAACCCGAGTCATGATGGCTACTTCCGCCTGGCGATCGCTGGCGGGAAGAATATGAATTTCCAGTTGCCCACGTTCGATGTGGGAGTTGGCGCGACACGCGATTTCGGCACCGATGGAGGCGTACACAATTTCTTGCGCTACCTTGAAACCTGGGGCGGGCAGACCATGCACTACAAGGGCTCGCTGGTCAGCCTGTTCTACGCTACGTATAACACTGGAACATTCAAGTGTTGCACCACGGTATATGGGGTTCCAACGCGAGCTTTCTTTTTCGACCTGGACTTTACCTCTCCGGGAGGTCTGCCGCCTGGAACACCGATGTTCCGCGACGTCAACAGCCTGAGCTACCGTCAGTTGTTTGCACCACGCATCGCTGGTCACTAATCGACGAGGATCAAGAAATCCACTGAACCCCGATCCGCGAGGATCGGGGTTTTTGTTGGTCTGAAGATGTTATCCTCATTTTCTTCGGGTTGACGTTCGCATGAGCAATAGAGAGGGATGGAACTTCGGGTGATGGATAGATCTGAGAATCGTGGACTCTGGCTGCTGCTGGGGTTGCTGGCGATGTTTTCGTTGAGCCTGTTTCTGATTCCGGCGTTTGTCATCCGGCCATTCCGTCACCAGTCGGAGAGGGCGCTGGATCTGGCGATCGCCATGAAGCGGATTGCGCCCGCACTGACGGTGGCCGCCCTGGTCGGCGTGCTGGCGATGAGCGTGCGTCTGTGGCGGAGGTCGTCGAGAGTGTCGCGGACGGGCATCGTGATCGCGCTGGTGCTAAGCGTGGCGTCGGCGGTGATGGTCCGGCAGAACTACTTTGAATGGATGTTCCATCCGATCGCCGCCGCGGGGTTCATCTCGGCTGGCGATGCCCACCTCGGCGACAAGGAAATGGTGATGGCGGTGCGAATCGGGCGGGAAGCGCGCGCTTATCCGATCGTGCAGATGGCCTACCATCACATCCTGAACGACACCGTGGGAGAGGTGCCGATCGCCGTCACCTATTGAACGCTCTGTCACACCGGTCTGGTGTGGAAGAGAACGGCGCGGGGACGCGAGCTTCATTTCTATCTGGCGGGAATCAATAACCAGAATTTTCTGATGCGCGACCGCGAGACGGGCTCGTGGTGGCAGCAGGTCACAGGGCGAGCGATCTCGGGCGAACTGGCGGGCAGCGCGCTGGAATTAATGCCGAATGACGAACTCACGTTCGCATTGTGGAAGTCCGAATCGTCGAAGGAGCATGGGCATGGATTGGTGCTGGCGCCGGTTGCCGGACGCGAAAAGGATTATGACAAGGAGTGGGAGAAGGAAGTTGCGAAGTATCCCGTGCCGCTGACTTTTCCGGGGCAGGGTCTGCAGGATCGCGACGTGATTCTGGGAGTCACGTTCGGCGGACAAGCGCGGGCCTTTCCGTTGGCAAAGGTGCGCGGTCAGACCCCGGTCGAGGACAAGATTGCCGGCGTTCCGGTGGCACTGGTGACCGGACCTGATGGGGAGTCGGTGCGCGTTTTCCGCTCGCAGTGGAATGGAATGGACATCGACCTCTACCGCGATGCGCAGAGCGATGGGCAGAGTGGTGGACAGAGTCCAGAGTGGCGGCTTCTGGATTCGCAAGGCAACACGTGGAACTTTGCGGGGTGCGCGACGAGCGGGCCGGCGGCGGGCCAGTGTCTGGAGAAGATCAATTTCCTGAAGGACTACTGGTTCGACTGGAAGAACTACAATCCGCGGACCACCGTGTATAGCCACTAGTCTTAGTGTAGCAGGCTGCGGAAAAAGTGTGATGTCGATGCTTAGACCCTAAGGGGCGTCCGATTTCGGGCGTTTACGCAGACCAATCACATCTGATTGCATTCGTACTAACGCAACTTGTTCCGGTCGGCCAGCGATACGCCCAGAATCCGCGCACATTTATATTTATATTTATAAGGTAGCTACGGCTTCACATTGCTCAACAGTACAATGTCGGCCTCTCCCTTTCCGACCGCGGCATAAATAGAGTGTCCGTCGGAGGACCAGGAAACTCTCCGGGTGATGAACGTGGCTTGACGGTCGAAGTCGGTAACGCGGTGCATTGGCCCTCCTGCCGTTGGTTGCACCCAGATATCCGTAGTCGGTCCATCGGTCAGCAGCACCGCCAGCCACTTGCCGTCCGGAGAGAGCACCGGCTGCATTAGAAGCCCACTGGACGACAGGTGCGATCCCGAAATACGAGCCAATTTCTGCGCTGGGCCGTTCTCTGGATTTGCCACCAGTATCTCGATGTCCGACAAGCCGTTCAGCGCTGGCAAATTCATCGCGAAGAAAAGTTTTCCTCCCGCATCAACCGCCGGCGCCCGTCCTTCCTCGCGCACCAACTGGTTGGGACCACCCGCGGGAGAGACTTTCTCTATGCGAAATGCATTCTGGCCCGGGGGCGAGAAATAGAGCCACCGGCTGTCTGGAGACCAGCAAGCCCAACCTCCGCCGTCCGATACCTTGTGAGCGCTGCTTCCATCGGGGTCTATCAGCCACAGATCGACGTTCCATGCGTTCAGTCCGCGCTTCACGTAGGCTATGTGCTTCCCGTCCGGAGACCAGACAGGTACCCCCATTGTCATTTGCGGATCGTGTTCGAAGGTGACTTGGCGATTCTGCTGGGTTTCGAGATTCAATACCCAGAGATTGCCATGTCCCCCGCTGTCGCTCAGATATACGAGTTCATGATCTCCGGGGGCAGCGGACGGTGTTTGCACGACCCCGGTCTGGTGCGTGATCTGGACGCCGCGGCGAACGTTTTCTTTCGGGTTGCCGTCGACCGGGTAGCGCCAAATATCGAACTGGATCTGCCTGCGCGTCGCGACGATGTTGCCGCGCTGATCCAGATCCGGCGAGATATAAGAGGTCTCCCCGAACGTAAGTTGACGCAGATTCCTTCCTCCCGTTTGAACCGACCACAGATTCATGGTTCGCAAGTAGAGAACAGTGTCGCCTCGAGAAGAGCTGTAGACCACTCCGGAGCCGTCGGGAAGCCATGCAAAACCTTCTAGCGGATTCCCATCCCGCGTGATTGCTTGGGTGCTGCCCCCTTCGGCCGGCACATAAAAGACGTCGTAATCAAAGGTTCTGCCCCGCTGGAATCCCAGCTTCTGGTCGTCCGGAGACCAGCGCAGGCCGGAGTAGGTGTATTCGTTCGGAAGAATCGCGAGTCTGCGCGCGTTCGACCCGTCCGGATCTGCCACGGCCAGTTCGAGTTCCCCTTGATTGGAATGGAAATAGGCGATGTGTTTGCCGTCATGGCTCAGGTCAGCGCCGCCGAGGCTGTTGACCAGCGGCCGAGCCGTTCCTCCCAGCGCCGGGATTTGCCAGACCTTCCCTTCCCCGTCCGGCTCCTCGGATGGAGAGAAATAAATCAGCGATGAGGAATCCGGCGACCATCGCGGGGATTGATGATCGGCATCGCCATGGGTCACTTGCAGCGGAGTGCCCCCTGCCAGCAGTCGCACCCACACTTGCCTCCGACCGCCGGCGTCGGCTGTGAACGCCACCGACTTGCCGTCCGGCGAGAGCGCCGGAAATTCTTCCATACCGACAAAGTCGGTAAGCCGCATCAGCTCGACTGGTGAAGAACCTTCCGCCCGCGGTTTCAGTCCTCGCGCCAGGAATCCAACCGCCGCCGCTCCTAAGACGGACAACGTAACTAGAGCTGCTATCAATGAGCGTCGACTCTTCCCTGCTGGAAGCGCCACAGCCGCACCGCTTCCACTCTCGTCGCGGCTGACTAACTCGAGATTGAAGGCCAGGTCATGCGCTGATTGAAACCGTTCTGCCGGATCCTTTTCCAGACAGCGGTGTACGATGCGTCCGAGCGCAGGAGGAAGATTGCGTCCGGTGCTCGAAAGCTCGACCGGCTCTTCCTTGAGGATTGCACTCATCGTATCTGCGGCCGTCGCCCCCTGAAAAGCTCGCTTTCCGGAGAGCATCTCGTAAAAGACCGCGCCCAGGCTGAAGATATCGCTGCGATTGTCCAGGGCTTGTCCGCGCACCTGCTCCGGTGACATGTAACCCACAGTCCCCAGCACCACTCCCGGCTCGGTGACGCTGACCGTCGCCACGGAATCGTCGGGCCCAGTTGCGCCGGGGCCAACCAACTTGGCCAATCCGAAATCCAGAATCTTGACCACGCCATCCTTTGTAAGAAAAAGATTTTCCGGTTTCAGGTCTCTATGGACAATACCGCGGGCGTGCGCAGCCGCCAGCCCCCGCGCTGTCTGCAGGGCGAATTCGACCGTCTTGCGCACTGGAATCTCACCCTGTTGCAGCCGTTCACGCAAAGTCTGCCCTTGAAGAAGTTCGGCAATCAGATAGGGCGCATGGTCTTCGGTCGTGCTGAAGCCATAAACCGCCAGAATGTTCGGGTGATTGAGCGCCGCGGCTGCCCGCGCTTCCTGCTCGAAGCGCCGCAGTCGATCGGGGTCAGACGCCAATTCTTGGGGCAGCACTTTGATCGCAACTTCGCGGTCCAGGCTCTCGTCGCGAGCGCGATAAACTTCGCCCATGCCGCCGGCGCCCAGCGACGAAACTATTTCATAGGGCCCAAGTTTTGTATGCGGAGCGAGGACCATGGCCGCCGTGATTATAATCCTGGGCTATCTTTCTCACGCGAATTCAATATTGAGCGTGTGCGTAGAAGCAATGCGCCTCCTGCCGTTCTATCCCGCACAGCCTGCTACAATCACTTTTACCTCCGAAGTGCAGTCAAGCGCATGAAATGCCCCTTTTGCGGGTTTGAAAATGACAAAGTCGTGGATTCGCGCGAAAGCAAGGAAGCCGATTCCATCCGCCGCCGCCGCGAATGCCTGAAGTGCGAAAAGCGCTTCACCACCTACGAGCGCATCGACGAAATTCCATACATGGTTGTAAAAAAAGACGGCCGCCGCGAGCGTTTTGACCGGCAAAAAGTTCTCAACGGTCTGATGCGCGCCTGCGAGAAACGCCCGGTGCCGATCAGCAAGCTGGAGCAGATCGTGAATGAAGCCGAGACCTTCGTCATCGAGTCCGCCGAGCGTGAGCGCAAAACCAGCGAAATCGGCGAACTGATCATGAACCGCCTCCGCCGCTACGACAAAGTCGCGTATGTCAGATTCGCATCCGTCTATCTCGACTTCAAAGACGTTCAGGAATTCATGGCGGAACTCAAAGACCTCTTAAAAGCGAAAGACGCGCCCGAACCAAAAAGCAAAACCGCAAAGACCTGATTTAATTTGCGTAGGGACAGCCGCCCTCGGCTGTGCAGCGAGCGCAGCTCGCACCAATCTATGGCACATAAAGTCACTCTCATTCCCGGCGATGGCATCGGCCCCGAAGTGATCCAGGCCGCGGTTCGCATACTCGAAGCCACTGGCATCAAGTTCGAATGGGAAAGTTTCGCCGCCGGCGCGGAAGCGTTCGAAAAATACAAGGAGTACATTCCCAAAGAACTCAGCGAATCCATCGAGCGCACCCGCGTCGGACTGAAGGGCCCTGTGACCACGCCCATCGGTGGCGGCTTTTCCAGCATCAACGTCGAACTCCGCAAGCGCTTCGAACTCTTCGCCAACTTCCGCCCCATCCGCAACCTGCCGCATATTCCAACCCGCTACCCGGGCGTCGACCTGATCGTCGTCCGCGAAAACACCGAAGGACTTTACTCCGGCATCGAGCACGAAGTCGTTCCCGGAGTGGTCGAGAGCCTGAAAATCATCACCGAGAAGGCTTCGACACGCGTCTCGCGTTTTGCTTTCGAGTATGCACGCAAAAATAAGCGCAAGAAAATTCATTCCATCCACAAAGCCAACATCATGAAGCTGTCCGATGGATTGTTTCTGCGCTGCTCGCGCAACGTTTCGAAGGAGTATCCCGAGATCACCTACGGCGAACACATTGTCGACAACACCTGCATGCAACTGGTGATGAACCCCTACCAGTACGACATCCTGCTGATGGAGAATCTTTACGGCGACATTCTTTCTGATTTGTGCGCGGGACTGGTCGGCGGCCTCGGCCTGGTCCCCGGCGCGAATTTCGGCCACGAGTGCGCCATCTTCGAAGCCGTCCACGGCTCCGCGCCCGACATCGCCGGGAAAAATATCGCCAATCCCACCGCCGTGTTGCGATCTGCCCTGCTCATGCTGCGTCACCTTGGTGAATATGAGGCTGCGATGAAGATCCGCAACGCGATTGACGAGGTCTACCGCCACCGCAGCAAACTCACGCGGGACGTAGGCGGCACCGCCGGCACCTCGGAATTCGCCGACGCGATTATTCAGGCGATGGAAGCGCAGAATGCGCCTGCGGCGGAGTCCGTCGTCAAAGCCTGACACGGAATACGGGCGCACATATACTGTGTTAATGAATGTAACGCTATCGATTGACGAGCAGACTGTTGCGCGTGCCAGAAAGAGGGCACAGTCTCTTGGCAAGAGCCTCAACCAGGTGATCCGCGAATACCTTCAGAAGTTGGCCGGAGCAGACGATCCTGAACGGAGTATTGAAGAATTCCGGCGTCTTTCGGGAACCGGTGATTCGCGCGGTTGGCGCTTCAATCGCGACGAAATCCATGAACGCTCGTAGCTTTTTCGACACCAATATTCTCGTATACGCGGACGACAAACGTGCGCCTGCGAAACAGAGCCGCGCGATCGATCTGGTCGCGGAGCACCGGCGCGACGGAACGGGCGTTATCTCTCTCCAGGTGTTGCAAGAGTATTTCGTCACCGTCACGCGAAAACTAAACGTCGATTCGCCTCTCGCGCGGCGGAAGGTCGAAATACTTTCGGAATTCGATGTAGTCACGCCCGAGGTGGCAGACATCCTGGCAGCGATTGATCTCCACCGGTTGCATGCGTTTTCTTTTTGGGATGCTCTGGTTTTGCGATCGGCGCAGCAAGCTCGCTGTCGCGTCCTATTGTCCGAGCATTTTCAGGAAGGCCGTGAAATCGATGGGATTCGGGTCGTGAACCCGTTCCGCTAGACCGATCGTCTGCTAGACTAATGCGTTTCGGGAAACTCGTCGTGCGCCCGTTGCATCGCGCATTTCCCCTGGGGGCTATCCTGAAAGGCATCGAAATTCCGTATCATCGCGGACTGCACCGCTTCGCCGTCTTCACCGCCAGTGCCACCCTCGTCCTGATCGTCGCCGGAGCGCTCGTCACCAGCAATGACGCCGGCTTATCCGTCCCCGACTGGCCGACCACCTTCGGCTCCTTCTACAAAATGCCGCACATGGTAGGCGGCGTGAAATACGAACATGGCCACCGCATGGTGGCGGAATTTGTAGGACTGCTCACCATCATCCTGGCCGCCTGGACCTGGCAAGTTGAAAAACGACGCTGGTTGCGCCTTCTGGGACTAGCGGCGCTCGCGACCGTGATCGCACAAGGCATCCTCGGCGGACTGACTGTCTTATTTTTTCTACCCGCGCCCATCTCCAGCGCGCACGCCGCCGTGGCGCAGACCTTCTTCTGCATCGCGGTCGCGATCGCCGTCTTCACTGGACGCCGCTGGGTCGAAGAGCAACCGCGCACCGAACTCGACCAGCGCCGCCCCGCTCTTTTCACTCTGACGCTGCTCTCGATTTTTGTGCTCTACGTGCAGCTGATTCTTGGAGCGATGTTCCGCCACCACGGCTTGAGTTGGTGGCCGCACGTCGTCAATGCAGCCGTCGTCGCCATCGTCCTATCCTGGACTGCCGTTCGCGCCATCACCGTTTACCCGGAAGTGGACGCCGTCCGCCGTCCGGCAATCGCCATGCTCGGCCTGATGGTCGCGCAACTCTGTCTCGGCTTTCTAGCCTTCATCACCCGCGTCATGTGGGGACGAGACGCGGCACAGCCCGAGCTGCCCATGGTCATCTCGACCGTAGTGCACGTCGCCGTCGGCGCTCTGCTTCTCGCGACCACCGTTGTTCTAGCCATCCAGGTCTGGCGACACGTCCCGGTCGCCTTCGAGGAGCGAGTCCCAGGAAGTGATCCTGTCGCTGCCTAAGACCTTGTGGAGACGGGGCTTGCCCCGTCTCCTTGGGACGCACCGGGAGACGCGGCAAGCCGCGTTTCTACGGGAAATGCGGTGCTCCTCCGATGGATATGCGTTCTTCGGATGCTAAATCGCGTGCGCCCGTCGTAGAATACCCTGTGACCCCGGACTCAACCGCCATCGACTTCGCTCCCCCCGCCCAGTCTGCCGAACCAGTCGGCCAGCCCGTCGCCATCATTGCCGTTCGCGACATCGTCCATCGCTATCAGGACCGCGCCGCGCTCAAAGGCGTTTCCTTCGAAGTGCGCCCCGCCGAACTCTTCGGCCTTCTCGGCCCAAACGGCAGCGGCAAGACGACTCTCTTCCGCATTCTTTCCACACTCATGGTCCCGACCTCCGGCAGCGCTACCATCGCAGGCTTCGACGCCATTCGCCAACCGGGCGCGCTGCGCCGTCACATCGGCGTCGTCTTCCAGGCCCAGAGCGTCGATCCGAAACTTACCGCCTACGAAAACCTGTGGCATCAGGGACATCTCTACGGCCTGCGCGGCCCCGATCTCAAAACTCGTATCACCGAGATCCTCACCCGCGTAGGATTGCTCGACCGCCGCGCCGATCGCGTAGAAACGTTTTCCGGAGGCATGCAGCGCCGCATCGAGCTAGCCAAAGGCCTGCTCCACCATCCTGAGGTTCTACTGCTCGACGAGCCCACCACCGGTCTTGATCCTGGCGCCCGGCGCGACCTTTGGCAGTATCTCCAGATTCTCCGCGATCAGGAGCGCGTCTCCGTCATCGTCACCACCCACCTGATGGAAGAAGCCGAACGCTGCGACCGCCTCGCCATCCTGAACGAAGGCAACCTGGTAGCTCTAGGAACGCCCGAGTCTCTAACCCGCGAAATCGGCGGCGACGTCATTCTGCTCGAAGCGCGCGACCCGCAGACTCTGGCCGACCGCATCCGAAACAAATTTCACGTCGATGCCACCGTCATGGACAAGCAAGTCCGCCTAGAAATTGAAAATGGACATCGCTTTGTCCCCGACGTAGTCGAGGCCTTTCCCGGAGAGATCCAGTCCCTAAGCGTAAGCAAGCCGACCCTGGAAGATGTTTTCATCCATCGCACCGGGCACCGCTTCTGGAGCGAAGACGCAGAGCCTGTGTCACAAAGCGGCAAGAAAAAAGCTATGAAGAAACACTCCTAAGGAAGCCAAAGTATTACTTATTGACGGGATGATTTGACGGGAGTAGTCTTCAATCTGCTAGTGCAAGCCCTTCTGTATCCCTCCCGGGGCACCCATACACACAATCCATGACTTAGTAATTGCTGCCGTCGTCGAGGCCAAGAACGAAAATCGGGTTTGGACCAATTCGCACCGGGAGGCGCGCCATGTTCATCACAAAGTTACCCTTGCTTGTAGTACTGCTTACATTGTTCGCGTTCACCAACATCTCAGCGGCAGCCACCTATACCGTTGCGAATGTTAAGGGGAGTTACAGCTTTCTGGCGAACAGGTGGAATACGCCCTCGGGCGGCCAGGGTGCCGAAATAGGGATACTTAACTTCGACGGTGCCGGTGCGGTTACTTCCGGCTTCATGACCGTCATGAACGATGGCACGCTCATCCTGTTGACTGTCACGAGCGGCAGCACCTATGCTGTGAGCCCGAACGGCAGCGGGTCCATGGCGCTCAATCTAACCGGAGGTGGCATTAACGGCACCCTTCCCGTCGGATTCGTATTGAACTCCGTTTCCGGTTCCGTCGCCAAGAGTCTCCAATTGCTGGAGCTCGATAGCACCAACCAATCGGGGGTGTTGGCCGCCACGGCGAACTTAATCAACCTTTCCGGTCCAGCGACTGCGGCCAAGCTCAAGGGAACTTACAGCATCCTGTTGAACTGGTGGACCAACACAGCGCCCCAGCAGGCATTAGTCGGGGCCATCAAGTTCGACGGAGTGAGTAAGGTGACGCTTTCCTTTACAGGCCGGCAGGGTTTTGGGTTGGCTACGACGGGCACGGGTAGCGGAACCTATTCCGTCAATCCCGATGGGAGCGGTGCTATAAATCTGACGCTCTCGAATGGCACGATCATGCAATTCGATTTGGTGATGAACTCGATTGCAGGCACATCAGTCGCCAAGGGCATCCAACTGCTCGACGTGACCGATCCCAGCAACCCTTCGGTGGACACTGGCACGGCAGTTTATGAATGAGGTTGGCTTACGAGAGGAAACCAAACTTGGGCAATGTTGCTAACCCTAAGCAAGACCAGCCTCGAAGACCTCTTCATCAGAAAAAAGGTTTCCCATCCCACCTGACCCTACCGATTGACGCTGATGATATTTAGCGAGATGGAAAGATCGAGGGCTCGGCCTTCACACCGAGCCCTTTCTCGCCTACCTATTTTTTGGGGCTGGGATCGTCTGCCGGGTTGATGTAGTTGAACTTCACCGGCGACATGCCATGGATTTGGATTACAGTCTCCCCTGAAGCCGCGGCGTAGTGGTGCATGCTGGGATCCAGGTAGGCGAAGCTGCCAGCGGGGAATGCCGCCATCTTGCTGCCGTCGAATTGATCTCCCATCCCAACCTTGAGCGTGCCTGAGAGCACGGTTACGTTTTCCCTGTTGGGATGAGTATGAGGCCCAACCTTGTAGCCATCCGGCATTTTGAGACGGATGGTGAAATCGCCGGACGAGGCCATGGGATCGCCTTCCAGCACAGCCAACTGCGCTCCGGGGGGCAGGAAGGGCGGAGCGGGCCCGAACTTAACCTGATCCGGTGCGAAGGCGTTTTGCGCAAGTAACGGCTGCGCCGCGACAAGTGCAGCCAAGGTCAGAGCAATGGCGAATAACGACAGTTTCATGGAGCCCTCCAAAGAGTCGCGGCATCATAAAACAACCTCCGCGTTTACCGCAAGAGGCTGTGCTCGTCGCGATCGTCTCGCGGTTTTCGAAGAGCCGCAACCGCTGCTACACTAAATCCAATGGCAACCCAGACCGCGACCTTCCCCGCAACCGCTCCCGCATCTGCCGGAGTCCTGCTGCCCGCCTTCACACTCTGGTGGCGCGAGATCGTGCGCTTCTATCGTCAGCGCGCGCGCGTGGTGGGCGTCATCGTTTCCCCACTCTTGTTCTGGGTCGTTATCGGATCCGGGTTCGGAACGTCGTTTCGTTCGGGACAGGCTGCCGGCCAGCAGCATTATTTAAATTATTTCTATCCCGGAACGCTGGTGATGATCGTCCTCTTCACTGCAATTTTCACCATGATGTCGGTGATCGAAGACCGCAACGAAGGTTTCCTGCTTTCGGTGCTGGTAGCGCCGGTGCCCCGCGCCGCCATTGTTCTGGGAAAAGTTTTGGGCGGCACCACCCTCGCCACCGCCCAGGGATTGATTTTTCTCGTCTTCGCCCCGCTCGTCGGCGTGCACATGACGATCGCCTCGTTCGGGCTCATCGTTCTCACCGTCTTCCTCGTGTCATTCGCCCTGACCGCGCTCGGCTTCACCATTGCCTGGCCCATGGATTCGACGCAAGCCTTTCACGCCATCATCAATTTATTTCTGATCCCGCTGTGGCTGCTTTCGGGAGCGCTGTTCCCTCTTTCCGGAGCGTCAGGATGGATTCGCTGGCTTATGTACGCCAATCCACTGACCTATGGCGTCGAGGCACTGCGCACGCTGATGTATCCCGAAGCGCCCCGCGCATTCCCGCTAGCCGCATCGATTCTGACGTTGGTGCTGTTCGCGCTCTTCATGTTCGGATTGGCCTTCGCGCTGGCGAATCGGCGGACGACGAAGCCTGCAGCGTAAGAACAGTCGTTGGTTGATGGTCGTTGGTTGATGGTCGTTCGTCATTCGTCGTTAGTCGTTGGCATTCTAGAATTCCGAGGAGTAACACGTAAGCTGCCCTTAGGCACCAGCGCCCGAACGACCAACGACCAACGACGTATTTATGCCCCTCGACATTCTCGCCCTGGCCGCGCACCGCGATGACGTAGAACAAACCTGCGCCGGCACTCTCCTCAAGATGGCCGAGCGCGGACACCGCACCGGTATCCTCGACCTCACGCAAGGTGAAATGGGGACGCGCGGCACCGCCGAAGACCGCGCCCGCGAAGCGGCGGAAGCGGCGCGCATCCTGAAAGTTTCCTGGCGTCACGCGCTCGATATTCCCGACGGCCGCGTCGAAAATACCTGGGAGAATCGTTTGAAGGTCGTCCGCGTGCTTCGCCAGCAGCGTCCACGGGTGCTGATTCTTCCCTACTGGGAGGGCCGCCATCCCGATCACTATACGGCCTCGATTCTCGGCTACGAAGCCGCGTTTCTATCGGGACTCGCAAAACTGAATTCAGCCGTCAGCCATCAGCCGTCAGCCATCAGCAATCCCGGTGGCGATTCGGCTGCTCCTCATCGTCCTTTCAAGATTATTTACGCCAGCCTGTATCGCGACGTGCGGCCTACGTTTGTCGTGGATATCACCGACCAGTTCGAAACGCGCTTCGCTTCGCTGATGGCGTATAAGTCTCAGTTCACCGACCAGGAGGCTGGCAGCGGAATCTTTCCCGCGCAAAAAGAAATTCGCGCGCGGATCGAATCCATGGCCCGCTTCTACGGCATGATGGGCGGCGTCACCTATGCCGAGCCGTTCGTGCAGAAGGAAGTCGGGCTGGTGGATGATGTCATGGCCATGCCGGTGAAGTCGATCTGATTGTCTTCCGCTTTGAAATGGCGGTGAGCCACCCACAGTCCTGCCAAATGACAGAAAACAAAAACGAAACGGTGCGCCGCCCGCTTTTATCGAACAGAGCGGCAACTTTCTCTTCCTTTAATACATCCCAGTTTGCGCGCCTCTTCGCCGAGAGCCGAAACCATTACGTTGGAGGCGTATGGAAGACTCCGTCAAAAAACTCCAGGCCGAGTTTGTCGACCTTCTCCGGAAACAGGTCCAGGCATTGGAACTGGATGCCTATGTGGGCCTGACGGACGACGAGCGGAGCGAATACTATGGGAGGCAAGAGCGCATCCGCGATCTGGACGTGAAACTGAGCGAGTCTTCGGATCGTGCCGCCTAGTCGGCAGCATTCAAAGGTCGCCGCCAGTGCCTACATGACTCAGCTGCCGAAAGCGCGGTGCAAGTGGAGGCGTGTCGGTTCTGCACAAGATATTCGACGATGGAGATTTAGAAACAAAGGGTGGTTCGGTTTGGCTTGCCCGTCGCGGCCTTTTTTGGGCTGTAATTTCAATAGTTTACGCATCGCGAAAATTATCGCGCAACTAAAAAAACCCCTAGTGTTTACTCGATCGTGCCGGACCGCATCGGTGCGGCGTCGTCCGGCAAAAACTCTGCTTTATATTGAAACATTCTCGTTATAACATTATTACAGCTTCGTCATAGTACTCCTGGCCTTTTCTGAGCTGGCTTTGTAGATGTCCCCGAGCAAGGGTAAAACTATGGCGACCAATGCTTCGCTCTCCACCCAAATCTCAGAGACGACGGGAATGGGTTACGCCGTCGCTCTCTTCGCGACTGTAGTAGCTTTAATGGTCCGTCTGGGATTGAATCCCTTTCTGGGCGACTACGTACCATACATCACGCTCCTTCCGGCGGTAGCTTTCTGTGCCTGGTACTGCGGAGTCGGCCCGTCCGTCCTGAGTGTGGTTCTTGCCCTCATCGGAGCGCAGTACTGGTTCATTCCGCCGGCGCACTCGCTTCGCATCGTCGGCATGGCACAGGTCATTGGTATTGTGCTCTTCCTGTCAGTTTCCAGTGTCCTGCTGGCAATGGGAGAAGTCCGCCGCCGCCATGAGCAAGTACTGTGGGCGGCACAGCGGGAACTTGGAGAGGCAGTAAAAGAACGCACAGTAGAGCTCGACAGGACGAATCAAAATCTGCGCGAGCTCTCGGCGCGCCTGATGCAATTGCAGGATGATGAGAGACGGCGCATCGCCCGTGAGTTGCACGACAGCGTGGGGCAGATGCTGGCGGCGCTCGGAATGAACCTTGCCGCCGTGGGAAGCGACATCGAACGCCTCACGAAGGCCGCCAATACGGTAAACGACAGTGCGGCTCTGGTACAGGAACTCAGTCGAGAGGTCCGCACGATTTCCCACCTGCTCCATCCCCCTCTGCTGGATGAAGCGGGGCTTGCTTCGGCTCTCCATTGGTACGTCGAGGGATTCGCCGAACGGAGCAAGATTAAAGTGGATTTGGAGGTCCCAGAGGATTTTGGGCGGCTTGCGCGCGAGTCGGAAACGGCGATATTCCGGACCGTGCAGGAGTGTCTCACGAATATTCATCGCCATTCGGAAAGCCCGACAGCCCGGATTCGCATTGCCGCCTCTGACGGTTACGTTTGCGTAGAAGTCGAGGATCGAGGCAAGGGCATACCGCCAGAAAAACAATTTGAGATGGCCTCAACGGGCACTCCCGGGGTTGGAATCCGGGGCATGCGAGAAAGACTCCGGCAACTGGGCGGCAACCTCGACATCCGTTCGAACGGCAAGGGTACGCTCATCGTGGCGCGGCTGCCGGTGGCAGTTATTTCCGTGAGTCCAGCCGCGGCGTAAAGCTAGGCTAATCCGCGTTATGCTTCTCTTTAACCTGGCCCTCCCGCCCCCAAACTGGCGGTACTCTCCAGGGTCGATATGATGCTCACCTCCAATTGTTGACCTTTACAAATCGCCAGCCTAGTATCCGGTGAGTGACGGTCTCCTCTCTCACGATTGGTCAAGTACTGGGGCATTACCGCATCCTCGAACAAATCGGCGCGGGCGGCATGGGAGTCGTGTTTCGGGCGCGCGACGAGCAGCTTGATCGCGACGTTGCGCTTAAGACTCTGCCCCAGCTTGCGCTCCTAAGCGACGCGGCGCGGCGGCAATTTCGTCGCGAGGCACTAAGTCTGGCCAAGATCACCGATCCGCACGTTGCGATGGCTTTCGATTTCGGGAGGGACTGCGGTATCGATTACCTGGTAACGGAATATGTCTCCGGCTTGACGGTTGAGGCAATGCTTGCGGGGCGTCCGCTGCCGGAAGCCGATGTGTTTAACTTGGGCAAGCAGCTAGCTTCCGGTCTCGAAGCGGCGCACAGAGAGGGCGTGATTCATCGCGACCTGAAGCCCAGCAACCTGAAGGTCACACCCGATGGGCGGCTCAAGATTCTGGATTTTGGGCTGGCCTACATCTTGAAGCTTGAGACAGCCGAGGCTACCGCAACCGCTCCCCTTACAGAAAGTTATTCGGACGCGGGAACGCTCGCCTACATGGCACCGGAGCAGGTCAAAGGGCAAAAGCCGGATGCACGCGCGGACGTTTGGTCGGCGGGCGCGGTGCTGTACGAGATGAGTACCGGTAAGCAACCGTTTGGAGAATTGATTCGCGGCCCTCTGATTGCCGCGATCCTCGAAGGTGCTCCGGTGCCACCACACGAGGTTAATCCGAAAATTAGTGAAGGATTGGAAAGAGTGATCCTGCGGGCGCTGCAGAAGGATCCTAAGGAACGCTACCAATCGGCGGGCGACCTCCGCATTGACCTCGCCAACCTGGCTACGGGGACGGCCCCGATTTATGCACAACAATCGCCTGCATCCACTTGGCGACGGTGGCTAGCGATCGTCGTCGTCGCCGCTGGGGTGTTAATCGGTGCCGGGGTGTGGTGGTTGCGTCATGGAATGGAACGTGCCGCCACGGAAGTAAGGATGATGGCCGTTCTACCGTTCGAATCAGTCGCCAATGATGCTCCAACTAACGCCCTGGGCCTCGGACTGACCGAGACCGTGAATGCGAAGCTGGTGCAAGCCTTCGATGGCGGAGCCTTGCAACTGGTCTCAACCCGCGATTTGCTCGGACACAGCGTGAAGACCTCCGAGCAGGCGCGCAGCGAGTTCGGCACGGACCTGGTGCTCGAAGGCAGCATGCAACAGGAAGGCACGCGCATCCGCATCACCTGGAGTCTCGTCGACCCGCGGACACATACGCAGATAGCGGCTAACACCATCACCGGGGAAAGTGGCGATATGTTCGGATTGCAGGACCACCTGGTGGATGATGTGCTTGAAAAATTACCACGAGCGGTCGAACCTGGGCGGCGGTTCGCGTTGCAGGGACATCAGGATACGAAACTAGCTGCATATGATTTCTATCTGCGTGGCCGCGGATATCTGGAGGACTACCAGAGTCAGGACAATTTCGAGAACGCGATTGCCCAGTTTGAACATGCAATCGCGGTGGATAAGAACTATGCGCCCGCGTATGCGGCCATGGGACTGGCATACAACGCCGGCTACCAAAGAACGAATCGCGGCAAGGATTGGATGGAAAAGGCAAAGACGGAATGCGAACGCGCGCTCGCTATCACGCCGCAGTTGGCCGAAGGCCACACTTGCTTGGGAAGAGTATTCGCGTCCACTGGACGTTACGAGGACGCGGTACAGCAATTCCAGCGTTCGCTCGAACTCGATCACAATAGTGACGAGACACTGCGTTCGCTGGCCGACGCCGATCAGAAACTGGGCAAGCCTGCCGCGGCGGAAGAGGCCTACCGCAAGGCAGTCTCGCTCCGCCCCAACTATTGGGCAGTGTACAGCGCATTTGGAACCTTCTACTACAACCAGGCACGGTATGCTGATGCAGCGGGCATGTTCAAGAAGACAATCCAACTGTCGCCCATGAACTACAGCGGATATCTCAACCTGGGCGCAGCCTATTCCCAACTCGACCAATATCAGGAAGCGGTAGAAGCCTTGAAGCAATCCATCGCTGTGCGGCCGAATTTTGAAGCGTACGGAAATCTCGGAGCGGTTTACTTCTATATGCGCCGCTATTCGGATTCCGCCGAGAGCGTGCAGCAGGCCCTGAAAATCGATCCGAAAGACTGGCTGAACTGGGGCAACCTGGGCGATGCGTTGATTCAGATTCCTACGCGACGCGCCGAGGCGCGAAACGCCTACCAAAAAGCCATCGACCTCGCCCAGGCTCGATTGGAAGTGAATCCGCGGGACGCCTACGTTCTGGCTTTTAGGGCAGATTACCGCGCCATGCTAGACCAGGAGCAACCGGCCCGGGAAGAACTGGCGAGGGCGCTCGCGGCTGCACCCACCAATGCCGAAGTTTTATTTCGTGCTGCCATCCTCTACAACCACTTCGGGGAAACGGAGAAGACTCTGGATTTCCTGGCTAAGTCGATTGCCAATGGTTATTCGAGAGCCGTCATCCGTGACACACCCGATTTTGATCACTTCAAGGATAATGTTCGCTTTCGCGCCCTGCTTCTCCAAACCGCGAACGAAACTAAGCCGACTAACGCGACCGATGCGACTAACTCTAAATAGAGGACAACATTCGCCGACGGCGGTGTCACCACTCGAACTCCAGGATCGATGCAAGGCTTATTTTCGCCCTGGCGAGTCAGACTGTACGGATAGTAGCATTTCCGCCGCCTGGCACACCACCAGTCCCCCACCACCGTCGCCGGATGTCCGGAAGAAATCGTGGACGCCGAGAAAGGCGTGTGCGGAAAAATACTCAAGTACGGCTTGAAATCAATCGAATAGGTGGTCGAGGCATTCCAGGTCACTGTGTCATTTAGATTAACCCACGGATCGTTGTTAGCATCCACTGTGCAATGACTCACCTTAACGGTGCAGCTAGCTGTATCGATATCGACTATACAGTTTTGCACCGTACCGGGGGGCGGTTGAGCTTTGCTGTAGTAACAACTAAGCAAGACAAGCGGCGGAACCAGCAGCAATCGGCGAACCAAGATGCTCGACTGTTTCAATGCGCGCCTCCTCCCTTCAGAGCCAAATTGACGGGAGGATTGTGCGGGACTAGATCGGATAAGTCAAGCGAAATACTGGCAAGGAAGTGCCGGCCTCGCGAATCTTTATTTGGTCTTGCGTACATCCTGGATAGGCCCCGCCGAACGATGGTGACAAGTGACAATATACACTTTACGGTGTATGCTAGTGATTCGAAGGTTCAAGCATCGCGGGCTAAAACGATTCTACGAGCGCGGGGACCGTGGCGGGATACGACCCGACTTACTCGACACTGTCGAAGACATTCTCGTCCGGCTCGACGAAGCTGAGACACCGCAGGCCATGAACCTTCCCGGCTATCGCCTGCACCCGTTGAAGGGCGGATTGAAAGGCTTTTGGTCGGTCACTGTGCGGGCGAACTGCCGTATGATCTTCCGCTTTGAAGGCGCGCATGCGTTTGACGTCGAACTGACCGATTACCATTAGGCAAGCAAGGAGCAAAACACCATGCCGATGAAAAACCCGCCGCACCCCGGACGCAGCATCCGAACCGCCTGTCTTGAACCCTTGGGCCTGTCCGTCACGGAGGGAGCGGAGGTCCTTGGCGTCACCCGGCAGACTCTCAACAACGTTATCCACGGCAAGTCCGGGATCAGCCCCCAGATGGCGATCCGCCTCTCGAAGGCGTTCGGCAGCACGCCGGAAACGTGGCTACGGATGCAGCTTGCCTATGATCTCGCTCAAGCCCGAAAAGACGAGAGCAAAATCAAGGTCCGCCGTCAGCCCGTGCAACAGGAACTCCACGCACGGTGACATCCGGCGCCGGAATGCGGAGTCGAACGGTGTCGGCGGTTCGGCAGGCCAACCCTTCGGCTATCGATCAAGGCAAGCTTCTCGCCCTATCCCGCGTTGTACTTCCCCGTTAAAGTAGCTCACCCGCCGCTATTGTCCAGTCCCGCTCAAGTTCAGCACAACCGGCGTAGGACACTTATGGCGCTCCCGTGGATCGGGGTTGCATTGCGGGTACGTTTCGAACGTGACCGATCCGCTGATGGCGCCCGTCTGCGTGGGAGTGAAGCGGACCGTCATGCTGCACTTTCCGCCCTGCTTAAGGAAGCACGGCGACAAGTCACCTGCCTCGGAGAAGTCCCCACTGGTCGCAACGCTGAGGACAAGGCCGTGCTCGACGTCGTTGCCCGTAATCGTAACCGTCTTCTGTGACGTGGTGCCAATGCTTTGGGTGGGGAAGACCAACGGCGCTGGGCTAAATGTCAGTTCTCCCACCGCGTTGCCAGAGATGCCGATGACCTGCGGGCTCGTTGGGTCGCTGTCCGTGATGGTGACCGCGCCGGGATAGCTTTCAGGAAACAGTCCCGTAGTTACAGTGCTGAATGTAATACCGATCTTGCATTGGCTTCCTGGAGACAGCGATCCGCTGCATGTATTGGAACTGATCGAGTACATCGGAAAAGCGCCGGCCGCATTCGGAGAGCCAGCGAGGGACACATTCTGAATGTTGAGGGAAGTGTTGCTGCTCGTATTCGTAAGCGTCAGTTCCTTGACGCTGTCCACGTTATCGTGTCCCCCTTTGTTGCCGAAATTGAGACTGGCAGGTTGCACTAACACCTGGGAAACAACATTCCCGGAACCGGCGCCCACGAGGGCCACCGAAAGCGGCACCAGGATATTCCCCGCCGCCGCAGTGCTCACCGCGAGCGAGCCGCGGATCGATGCGTTCACGGTGGGGTGCAACACGACTTGAATCGTGCAGTGTTGGCCGTCCTGGAGTGTCGCGGGACAATTGTTAGTCTGCGCATACTCGCCGCTGGTGGATATCTGGTTGATTGAGAAACTGGAGTTCGGCGCTGCCGTCAGCGTCACCGCCTTCGGTTGGCTGGTCGCGCCGATTGCAACCGTTCCAAACCTGACCACCCCGGGGGACAATCCGCCCGGTGCTATTCCTTTGCCCGTGAGGCTCACCACCTGGGGGCTGGACGGAGCGTTGTCGTTGATCGTGATCGCGCCGTTGATAGTCTCAACCGTCCCCGGTGCGAAGCTGACTGCAATTGTGCAAGTCTGCTGAGAAGACAAGGTCGAACAGTTGTTGGTCTGCTTGTAGCCCCCGCTGGCAAGCACCGAACTCACGATCAACTCGGAGTTCCCAATGTTGGTCAACGTAATGGTTTGGGGCTGGCTACCCGGACTTAAAAAATTCACCACCTGAGGCGCAAAACTCAAGACTGATGGTGAGACGTTGGCCTGTTGCGAAAATGCACACGGGATACCTTGGAAAATGAAAACAGAGAACACCGCGACCATGAGCTTACTGCGGCCCATCGCACGACCTCCATGCAGCAAGATGTCAATGCGTGCAGATTACCGGAAGTCGAATGGAACGCTTGTCACCGCGGTGTCACAAGATAGTCATTTTCTTCGTATTTGGCGGATGAGTGAACGGCGCTCGGCTCCTTTCCTCCGAGCCTTGATCCCGGGAATGAACCTTACCAACTTACTCGCCGGCGCGGGACCCGGCACCGTTGTCTCATTCAACCCGGCCGCGAGGCCGTAAGTCGGCCTCGCAGCGTGGTTCGAAATGTGTTCGATGTTAGTAGACGGTTATGCTCCCGTCCAGCAGGTTGCCGCTGTTGTTGTAACCGTCGCTGAGGGTAATGCTGAAAAGCCCTGGAGCCGCTAACGAGCTGTCCGCAGCGACAATGGTGAACGTTACTGGCGAGCCATTGTCAGTCCCAGATCCGGTCAGGGTCGCGGTGTGCGCGACGTCGTCAAAGGCGGCTGCAGTGACCTGCGTGGATTGAAAATTGACGCCCGAGCCGGAATCGCTGAACGAGACGCTTCCAGTTGGTTGGGTGGAATCGTCATAATTGAAGCTGAACTGGGCCTGGCCGCCATGCTTGCCGTTTGGGTGGCCGCTACCGGCTGCTTCGTGGGAGGTGCCTGCGCACTTGCCAGTGATGGCGATGCCGGCAGTGGCCGTCCTTTGCCGCGTGAAGTACGTAACAGACGGACCCGCATGGTTATCCGCATAGGCAATGTTGACGAGATGGTTCGGGTCCATTCCAATCTGGAAGAAATCGGCGAGGCTGCGGTCGGAACTGCCCAGCAGGCCGCCGGTTGAGATCTGCCCCGTGTGGTCGGAGTGGTCGGTAGCTTGGTTGAACGCAAAAACCGGCGAGATCGCATGACCACGGACGCTCTCCGCAACGAACACGTTCCAGTGTGTGCTGGCCGCCGGAACTGTGTTCGAGTTCCCGGCTTGATCGGCGCCATACCACGCAATGGCCACGTGGCCGTTGCCATCGGCCGCAATCCAGGGAAATACGTTCGACTTTCCGGCTTGGGACGTGTTACGGGTCACCTTGATGGCCGGAGACCAGCGCGTCCCGTGATTGGCCGAGAACGAGTAATAGACGTCAGTGTTATCCGACCAGGCGGCGTATATGTACCCGAAGTTGTCCACCGCGAGCCCGGGGAATAGATTGCCGAGACCGGCCCGCGAAGGACACGCGGAACCCGCACCACAACTGAAAATCTTGTGGTCGGTGAACGATAGCGTGGGGTTGGTGAGACTAACGCCCGTGGCCACGCCCACGTAGGCAGCATTCATATAGAGACTGCTGTTCTGCTCATTGTCCGTGGGATTGTCAGGGCCCACAAAGATCTGGTACAGATTGCCGTGGCTTGAACAACTGCTGTTGTCCACCTTGATCTGCCCCGCGATGTTCCCAGTGGGAGGGCCGACGCTCGGCTCTGTCGCCGCATCAACTGCCGCTCCCAGCGCGCCGCTATAAGTCTCGCCTCCATCGCTTGAGCGTTGTACGAAGATTTGGGACGTAGTCCCGAAATCGTGATACTCCATGTAGACGTGTGAAGCATCGTTGACGCCATCGAGCCACATGCGATCGTCGAAGGGCACTCCGGCCGTGGCCGGATTCGGAGTACTGAACGCATCCGCACGGTTGGTGGAGTGGCTGCCCGTAACTTCCGCCGCGCTGAGGCTGACCACGGCTAGATTGGGAGTGTTCGCGTTCGACGGGTCCGGATTGTTGACGGCAACGTCGCCATCGCCTCCGCCCGGCGCAAACCCGCTCGAACTGCAAAACGGGGTTACGAACATGCCGCAATCAGGCTGACCTTCGTACTTGAATGGCAGCGTTCCGTTAGCGTTCGGCCCGCCGTCTGCAGTCTTATACCAGCGCCACAGGTCAAGACCGCCGGGGACTCCGCGGATGGACTCGACGTAGATATTCCCCTGCGAATCCACCGTCATGCTGGGCTCAACGGCCTGTCCTGCTCCCGCGGGCAAACATAGACTTTCATTGGGGGTATACTTCGCGGTTCCCGAGCCAACATACGCTGCGACCGCCTGACTATTCGGGCAGTTGTGCTGACCGGTGGGGTTGGGGGGCGGAGCAGCCACAGCCACATTGATTCGAACCGGGTAATTGGAAACTCCGGTCGTCGCGTTGAACTTGACGGTATTCCGCAGAAAGTCCCCGTTGGCCGTGGATATCACAAATACCGGGATAGCTGATGGGGCGGTGGCTGCACTGTCACGGATAAGGAGGAGAGCGACGCCTTGGGCGGCTTGACAGTTCGCGGCTATCTGGCCGAACGGCGTGGTCCCGGTCAGATCACGGGTATCGGCCAGGCAGATTTGTCCGCTGGTTGCGGCTGGAAAGTCGGTAAGCGAAGCCCCGCCACTTGGAGGCAAAAACGAAGTTTGCGGATATCGCCCCGCTAATGTCCGTGCCCGCATTGGAGGTCGTGGACCAGATCGCCGGAATACAGTGCGGCAGCATGGCGCAGCCGGCGGTGTTCGGGGGCTGTGGCCCGTTATTCAGTACATCAACGGTGTTCTGAGCGGCGAGAGGAGCCACGATAAACAGCAATATGGCTCCCCAGTAGGACAACATATGCAGCTTTTTCATCGCTTCTCCTTATGCTGTAACTACGCCAAGTGGATGTGGAATACGTTCGAAACAACTCGTTCCCAGGGAAATGAAATAAGCCAATTTGCGTATGACGCGATAAGTAAGCTAGTTTCGCCGAACCGATCGCAGTCCACCTGCGACCAGGTGAAGGGGCGGTCGGCATCGCAAAGATGCTGATAGTGATACCAGGGTTGTTTCGCGCGGCTAGTTTTGTCGCGGAATGGCCACGGAGCGGGAAATGTGCCGCGAGCTTTAAGACCGGACGTCGCGCATGAGCATGAATATGTCGGGGGGAGAGCGGATTTTAACTCTGGCGCACAGTTTGCGGGATTTTATCTTCCATTCGACGGGAGGGCGCCTGTCAGATTGCCACAGGCGAAGGGCGTTTCAAATACAGTGTTTACGGTATCGCCCGGTACGCAGGAGCTTCCTCGCAAGTGCGCGCGCAATCGTAATCGGATGAGTCGGCAGGTGGGCCACTTCGACGCAGGACCGAAAATACCCCCCCCTTGAAAATCGAAAATCGCGGTCAGGCGGATTTCTTCGTAGGTAGGATGAACTCAATGATCTTCCCGCGTTCTTGCGAAGGGATCCATTTGTCGTTCTTTCGGAAGTTGATCGGTATGTAGAACTCTATGATCTTTGCCATCCTGATGACCTTTGCCATCCTGGGCCAGTCCTCTCGATGCATCCTGTCCAGGTCAGTTAGTTTGTGCGACCTGCCACTCCCACCCGCACTGGCAGCGGACGGAATCGCAGGGTCTAAACTTTTTCAAGAGTGCTTTACATACCGCACATGAGCGCATCCACATAAATCGTCCCCTCCTGCTAAGTTGGACTCGTCGGAGGGAGTTGGGGACGTCACACTGCTGTCATTAGATTGTTAAGAGTTTGTTTGCCGGATGGGCTTCCAAAGGGCTGGCGTGTCCGTAGAAATAGTTTTGGACTTAGGAATATTGCTCGACTAGGCGAGTTGCCCTTTCTAGTTTGTACTCACTTGCGCTTCGTTGTACTATAGGCTCCCGTCGCGAGCGCCCAGCGCGGCATCTGTGGCTGATTACCAAGACAGGGTGTGGAGAAAAGGCCATGAAGCGACTCTCATGTGCGGTATTCGCATTGACATTTATGCTCATTGTTATTGGCATCCAGCCACTCTTCGCTCAAGTCCAAGGTCAATGGGCGAGTACAGGCACGATGCAATCCGCTCGCGAACTCAATGCTCAAGCGCTGTTGTCGAATGGTAAGGTCCTCTCCATCGGAGGAGTCGACAACAACGGTAATCTTCTCGCTTCATCGGAACTCTACAACTCAAGTTCGGGCAAGTGGGCGCTGACCGGAGCTATGTCTCAAGCCAGGCAGGTATTTCCGGCCGTCGTCCTTTCCAATAAAAAGGTTTTGGTCTCAGGCGGCCTCGGTGCCAGCGGCACCGTGTTGGCGGCAGCCGAGCTGTATGATCCAACGACAGGAGCATGGTCTTCGGCCGGTTCCCTCTCCGTAGCTCGCTTTGCTCATACCGCCACCGTGCTCCAGAATGGGAAGGTGCTGGTGACCGGCGGCTGTACGGCGAGCTCCTGCAGCACTGACACAGCGGCCAGCGAACTCTACGATCCAACGTCGAACAGCTGGTCCGCTACAGGCAACCTCAACACGGCTCGCGCTAGCCATACCGCCGTTCGGCTGAAAACCGGGATGGTGCTGGCCATTGGAGGTTCCCCTGGTCTCACCTCCTGCGAGCTGTACGATCCAACCAAGGGCACCTGGATAAACGCATCCAGCACCAACGCGGGCCGCTACCTCAACACCACCACTCTTCTGCCAGATGGCAAGGTTCTGGTCGCGGGCGGCGCCAATGGGAGATACCCGGTGAATTCAGCGGAGCTGTACGATCCCACAGCCAACACGTGGACTTTCACCGGAAATATGACGATCGGCCGTTACGCTCACACGGCTACGCTTCTTACGGATGGTACCGTTCTGGTGCCAGGAGGAGTCGGGCAATCCATCAGCTGCGGAAAGGATTGTACCGGTTACATCCCAACTAGTAAGGTAGATATCTACAGCGAAGCCAACGGCGCCTTCGCTGCTTCGGCAGGCCTTAGCCAGCCGCAAGCGTATCAGTCCACGACCCTGCTTAAGACGGGAGGGGCATTAGAAACTGGCGGCATTGGCACTACAAATATCTGTTGCGTAGTTTTGAACACCGCCCAGATCTATACTCCGCTGACCCTGACGTTTTCCACTTCCAGCCTGAACTTCGGCCTTCTGCAGATCGGACAGACGAGTCCTCCCCAGACAGTGACGGTCAGCAACGTCAGCAATCACTCGGTAAAATTCAGCAGCATAGCCACCAGCGGCGAGTTTTCCGAGAGCCACACCTGCCTAAGCACGCTCGCCTCCGGCCAGAACTGCACGATCACGGTCACTTTCACGCCCACCCTGGCCGGAACCCAGAACAGTGCAGTGACGCTCAAGGACAACTGCCCCGGCAGTCCCAAGCAAACCATCGCGCTGACCGGAACCGGCGAAACGCTGGCACTGGGTTTCACGCCCGCATCGCTCAACCTCGGCAGCGTTGCTGTCGGGTTGAGCATTACGCAGAGCGCAACTCTCACCAACGACGGTGCCGCGGCGGTGAATATCACTGGATATTCCATCTCTCCGGCCGACGGCACCTTCACCCAAACCAACAACTGCCCCGCAACGCTGAACGTGCAGCAGACCTGCACTCTCCAGATCACGTTCAAACCGCCGGACGTTTTCACCTATAACGCAACCCTGTCGGTGACGAACAGCGCAGGCGCGGCGGCGACTTTGTCGCTGTCGGGTACTGGCCTTGATGGAGGCTAATCGAAACTGTTAAGGGGTGGCCCGTCATTGTCGCGCTTTTTGCGACAGGGCGGGGCTTTTGACTTTCAATCCCCGCCACGACTCCAGTTTCGGGAAGGGCGCGGCTTTAGAAGCCGCTGGGGGAACCGTCTTTGTAGCGCCGCCGTCCCGGCGGCTGTCCGGTTGGCGTCTCGGGCGGGTGGCCCAGCCTTCCATCGGCACTTCCACACGATTGGGTGCCCGATCCTTCGCGGCTCTTCGCGAAGAGCTTGCCCTCGCGATTGCGTGTAACTACAAAAAGAACTACAATAGGACCGTGAGATGGAATGAAATACGACTGGGACGAGGCGAAGAACCGGAAGAACGTCGCCAAGCATGGCCTCCGCTTCGAGGATGCCGAGCAGGTATTTGCCGGGCCCTGCGTTACCTTCGAAGACGACCGATTCGCCTACGGCGAAGAACGGCTCATCACTTTGGGCCTGCTGGCCCGGCGTCTGGTTGTCATAGCCCATGCGCCGCGCGATGACGGGACGCGCATCATCTCCATGAGAAAGGGAAACCGACGTGAACAGAAAATCTATCAAGAGCGACTTGGCACGGATTGACCGTATGAAGGATGCCGATATTGACTATTCGGACATTCCGCGGCTCGACAAGAGCTTTTTCAAAAAGGCGACGATGGCTTGGCCGCCGGCGAAAAAGCAACTGACCATTCGTCTGGATGAAGACGTTCTCGATTGGCTCAAGCGTCATGGCAAGGGCTACCAGACGCGCATCAACCGCATTCTGCGTGTGGTGATGGAGAGTCAACCGCCGCAATCAGCGCATCGGTAGAACCTACGGTGTCTCGAATGGAAGTAATGCAGAGTCGAATAGTGTCGGCGGCTCGGCAGGTCCACTTCTCGAAGGGCGAGAAGAGGCGGTAGCGCGGACCTCGTCGCTCTGCGAAAGACGCTGCGAAACCCGCGCCGTATAATAATCGGTTCCGAGATCAACACAGACGGTCGCCGCCGACGCATAGGAGATTCGATCATTGTCGACTCATACCGATCCCGCCGCCGAGGTCCAAGGAAAGTCCCAAATAGAGTCCCCAATAAAGACCCGCACCGAATCCGACAGCATGGGGAAGATCGAAGTTCCGGCGAATGTTTACTGGGGAGCGCAGACCGAGCGCTCGCTGCTGCATTTCAATATTGGGCGCGACACCATGCCTCCGGAGCTGATTCACGCCTTTGGCATCCTCAAGAAGGCTTGCGCGCTGGTGAATCAGGACCTGGGAAAACTTCCTCCCGACATCGCGAAGCTTATCGTGCAAGCCGCCGACGAAGTCATTGCCGGCAAGCTGGATGACCAGTTTCCGCTGCGCATTTGGCAGACCGGCAGCGGCACGCAGACCAACATGAACGTGAACGAGGTCATCTCCAATCGCGCGATAGAGATTGCTGGCGGCCAAATGGGATCAAAGAAGCCCGTGCATCCGAACGATCACGTCAATATGTCGCAGTCGTCGAACGACACGTTTCCGGCGGCGATGCACATCGCGGCGGCGGAGCGGGTGAAGAACGCGCTGATTCCGGCAATCAAGACGGTGCGCGATGCCATCGCGGCCAAGGCCAAGGAATTTGAAGGCGTCGTGAAGATTGGCCGCACTCATTTACAAGATGCTGTGCCTTTAACTTTTGGTCAGGAATTTGGCGGATGGGCAAGTTTGCTGGATCGCGACATCAAGCGCCTGGAGCAGGTTCTCGACGGCCTTTACGATCTCGCGATTGGCGGGACTGCGGTCGGAACGGGGCTGAATGCGCATCCGGAATTTGCCGAGCGCGCCGCGAAGAAGATTGCCGAACTGACGGGACTTCCCTTCCGCTCCCATCCCAACAAGTTCGCCGCCCTTTCGGCGCACGATGAGATTGTGTTTGCGCAAGGCGCGATGGAAACGCTGGCCGCGTCGCTGATGAAAATCTCGAACGACATTCGCTGGCTGGCTTCAGGTCCCCGGTGCGGCCTCGGCGAACTCTCCATTCCGGAAAACGAACCCGGATCGTCGATCATGCCAGGCAAGGTGAATCCGACGCAATGCGAAGCGATGACGATGGTCTGCGTGCAGGTTCACGGAGCGACAGCCGCAGTCGGATTCGCCGGATCGCAGGGTAACTTTGAGCTCAACGTGTTCAAGCCGGTGATCATCTACAACTTCCTGCACTCGGTCACGCTGATCACCGACGCCTGCCACGGCTATGTGGAGTACATGCTCAAGGGCATCGAAGTCGATCGCGCCAAGGTGGAATGGTACGTGAAGAATTCGCTGATGCTGGTCACGGCGCTCGCTCCGAAAGTGGGATACGACAAGGCGGCGCACATCGCCCACACGGCGCACGTCGAAAAAAGCAGCCTGCTCGATGCGGCATTGAAGCTGGGATATCTCACGCGCGAGGAGTTTGAGTTGCTGATGAAGCCGGAGAAGATGACGCGGCCGTAGAGAAACAGCTCAGTTCTTCTTCAGGAATCGCCGCCGGTTAAGATGCGTCGAGGCGGTCGGCTCAATGTCGTCGTACTTCAGCACGCTGATGGAGCCATCTACTTCCAGCACCGCGAGCGCCGCTTCTTTGTAAGTGCCGACGCCGTGCTCGCGGAGTGCGCGCTGCAGTTCGTCCATGCTGACATGCTCTTTGGCCATGTGCGCTTCGATCACCTCGCCGTCGTGCACCAGCAGACTGGGTTGTCCTTGAATATATTTTCGGAAGCGGCGATTCGCGCCGGAAACCTCGGCCACAAGATAGTTCAGGATGAGCAGCGTGGTGGCAGCCACCGCGCCTCCAGCTAGAGAGGTGTCAGGACCGGTCATCGCATTTTGCACGGAGTTCGAAAGCAACAGGAGAAGCGTGAGATCGAACGGAGTCATCTGGCCGACTTCCCGCTTGCCGCTGATGCGAATTCCTATCAGCACAAGGAGGTAGATGACTCCGGTGCGGAGTGCGATTTCGAGGAGCGTGTGCGCGTTCGGTGGCAGCATTGTTGTGGTTGCTGCTGGTGCGGCTGCTACTGCGGCGAAGCGGTGATCGGTACCGGAGCATTCTTCGGAGTGCTCAGGTAGCCGGTAATCTTGTTTTTGTCCACCGACCAGGCCACGAGTTCATACAGCATGTGGTCGCGTCCGGTGTAGAACTGCACCGGCTCGCTCTGGTTCCTGTCTTTTTTCTCGATGGTCTTGTCGTCGGCGGTGACATTCAGTGTGTACTTGCCGCGTTTGGGATCGGTCTTCTTGAGCTGCAAGGCCACGGTCGAGAACGCTTGTGGCTTGGCGCCCTTCAATAAGGTGAACTCATAGTACTGGCGGTCGCCCTTATGTTTGAGGACTTCGAGATCGCCGCGCGTGTTGGCGATCAGTCCGCTCTGCACGCCGAGATCGCCGATGGTGTGCTGCAGTTGCGCGATGGTCGATTCGAGCGACGCCTTCGTCGTGGCCACGTCAGTCTTCACGCCGCCGACGTCTGTCTTCACCGATCCAACTTCTCCGGCAACGGCGTTGACATCTTTTTTCTCTTCTGCCACCTGTGCCGCGAGGCGTGCCGATGCGGCTTGTTGTTGCCGCTGCAACTCGCTCGCTCGCGATGCCAATTCTTTCTTGGTCATGCCGACTTGTTGGGCCAGAGTCTCAGAATCGGCTTCGGCGGACTGCATGCGCTTGGTCAGATCGGCAATCTGTTTCTGGCTGGCGGTTTGATCCTGCGTGACTTTTCCGAGCTTGCCGCGTTGATCGTAAATGAAAAACGCCGACACGCCGACATAGGCAACGGCCAGCGCTATCAGGATCCATTTGCCGACATTGCTCTGCGGCTCGGGATGGTAAACGTTCGGTTGCTCGCCTTCAGACATAAGTGGTTGATCTCCAGATTAAATGTGGATTGTAACCTATTGTTTGTGAGATGCCGGTCGCTGTCAATTGCTTCAGATTTTTCGGCGCGACGTAACACCCACTTCTCAGAAAACGCGCGACGTTGGGCACCCGCTAGAATAAAGGCGTGAAGAGCTGGGACGCGATCGTCGTTGGGGCAGGCATCATCGGGCTTTCGCTCGCGATTGAACTGAACAAGCAAGGACTGCGGGTGCTGGTGGTCGAGAAAGGCGAACCGGGGCGCGAGGCGTCGTGGGCAGCGGGTGGGATGCTGTGCGATTACCTCGCCGAAACGCAGCCCGCGCTGCGGGAACTGGCGACTGCAAGCGCCCGGATGTATCCCGAGTTCGTGCATGAGCTCGAAGATGAGTCGGGTCTAAAGATTGATCTGCGGTCGGTGGGGACACTGCTTTTTGCCGCTGACGGAACGGGGCATAGCCCCGTCACCACACAAGCTGATGCTCTGCCGCAACCGCTCGCGGAACTTGAGCCAGCGCTTGAAATTCTGAATAACCCCGAACCGCACTTCACTGCACTGTATATAAAAGAACGCTCCGTCGACCCCCGGCATCTGACGCATGCCGCCATCGCCGCCGCGCGACATCGTGGCGTCGATTTCTCTTCTGGCGACCACGTACTGGCCGTGCAAGTGGCGGACGGTAAGGCGGCCGGCGTCCTGACCAACAAGACGCAATTTGCCGCTGGCATGGTGGTGAATTGCGCCGGAGCCTGGGCCGGGCAGATCGGACCGCACTCGTTCCCGACGCGGCCTGTCAAGGGGCAGATGCTGTATGTTGTAATGCCGCAAAAAGAAATGGTGCGCCATGTGGTGCGCACGCCGAACGTTTACCTGATCCCGCGCAGCGACGGGCGGATGCTGATTGGGACGACGGTGGAAGAGGCGGGATTCGATAAGCAGACGGCGCCTAAGACGATCCTGAAGTTGCGGCAGGCGGCCGTCGATCTGGTTCCGAAATTGGCCGACGCGCGCATTCTGGAAGCCTGGGCAGGTCTGCGTCCGGGAACACCCGACGGGTTGCCGATTCTGGGCACAACGCCGACGCCGGGATATTTTGTGGCGACCGGACACTTTCGGGATGGAATTCTGCTGGCCCCAGTAACAGCTAGAGTGATGGGACAGATGATGACAGGACAGACGATGAGCGGGCGAGAGCCGCAGATTGATATGCTGAAATTCTCGGCTAACCGCTTTGCTGATTGACTGTGGCGTCCGTACCGCGATCGCAGAACACCGCTCGGATTCGGGTATACTGAATCGTTTTAGCGATTAGAAACATGCGCGCCCAGTGGGCCAGAAAGGCAACCGACCATGGCTTCCCCCGCAGTCGATTTTGCCCGCAACAATCAGCCGCGTTTTCTCGATGAGCTGAAGACCCTGCTCCGCATCCCCAGCATCAGCACGCTTGAGGAACATAAAAGTGATGTGCAGAAGGCGGCGGAATTTGTGGCCGCAGAGCTGCGCCGCATCGGAATGGACAATGTCGCGATCATCGCGACCAAGGGACATCCTCTGCTTTACGCCGACTGGCTGCATGCGTCTGGCAAGCCAACGGTTTTGATGTATGCACACTATGACGTACAGCCTCCCGATCCTCTGGACGAATGGAAGACGCCGCCGTTTGAACCGACCGAGCGCAACAACAATATTTACGCGCGCGGCGCGGTCGACGACAAAGGACAGCTCTGGATGGAAGTGAAGGCGCTCGAATCCCTGATGCAAGCCCATGGGGGTAAGCTGCCAATCAACGTCAAGGTGATCTTCGAAGGCGAAGAAGAAGTGGGTGGCGAATCGATTGCCGAGTACGTTCGGAAACAGAAGGCGAAGCTGAAAGCGGATTTCGCGCTGGTCTGCGACACGGAACTGTTCGCGCCGAACCTCCCTACGCTATGCGTCGGTCTGCGCGGCCTGGTGTACACGGAGATTGAAGCGTTCGGAGCAAAGACCGATCTGCACTCCGGCATGTATGGGGGCGCGGCGCCGAATCCACTGTTTGCGCTGATTGAGATCATCGGCAAGCTGAAGGATTCGAAGGGGAAAATATTGATCCCGGGTTTCTATAAGGACGTCAAAGCGCCCAGCAAGGATGAGCTGAAGGCCTGGAAGCGTCTGCCGTTCAATGACGAGCATTATCGCAAAACTGAAGTCGGCTCCAAGGTGCTGACTGGTGAGCCGGGATATTCGGTGCTCTACCGGACGTGGGCGCGTCCAACGCTCGAAGTGCACGGCATGCCTGGTGGGTTTGTGGCTCCGGGGGCGAAGACGGTGATTCCGGCAAAGGCGTCGGCAAAAGTTTCCATGCGGTTGGTGCCGAACCAGGATCCGGACGACATCCTTAAGCGTTACACGGCGTTCGTCAAGAAACACACGCCCAAGGGAATCGACATCAAGATCAAGACTTGGAGCAAGGGTCCCGCATGCGTGGTTGGCACCGACAACCGATTCGTCAAGGCGGCGACTGAGGCACTGCATGACACGTTCAAGAAAGAGACCGTGTTCATTCGCTCCGGCGGATCGATTCCGATCGTGACCGATTTCCAGGACGTGCTGAAGATTCCATCGGTCATGATGGGCTTTGGGCTTCCCGACGACAACCTGCATGCTCCGAACGAGAAGTTCCACATTCCGAATTTTCATCGCGGGATTGAAACGATTTGTTTGTTCTTTGAGAAGCTGGGGTAGAGACGGGCTTGCCCTGTCTCGCTTGGCCTACGCACTTACCACCGCACGGAAGACGCGGCAAGCCTCGTCTCTACGGGAAGTCTCAGATGTCTTCCGCGTCCAGTTGCTAGTCCGAACCGTGCCGGTAATCCCCAATCCCGCGCCTTCAGGTAAAATATAGAGTTGAGGTTGAGTGGCATGCGTACACGGGTTCTCGCGTCGGCGGTACTGTTTTTGATGGTCACGATGGTTTCGGCTCCGTGGCTTCAATCCGAAGCCGATCAGGGAGTTCCGCATTTCAACGCGGTTCCTCCGGCTGCGGGCAGCAAGCTTCCGCCGATCCTGACCAAGGATGAGCTTTGGGGCGACAACGCGCAGTTTCCGTATCAGACGCATGCCTACGAACTGGCGGCGAAGATTCCGAAAGTAATCTACCAGCAGCCGTGTTATTGCTACTGTGACCGCGGCATGGGACACAAGAGTTTGCACAGCTGCTTTTCGGGCACGCACGGCGCGCAGTGCGGAACCTGTCTCAAAGAACTTTATTACTCTTACACCATGCACAAGCAGGGCAAGACGGCGCGGCAGATTCGCGCAGGAATTATCAAGGGCGACTGGAAGCTGGTCGATTTGGACACGGCAGCCAGCATCAATTAAGAGCGCGCTCGAAATTTCGACGTTTCAATGGCAAGCTTTTCGATTTCAATCCCGAACTGAAGGCGGTTTGATGGCACTCAAAATAGCCCCCAAGAAACAGGTGACCGAAGATCCACGACACACACAGGCGGTGCAGAGCTACGAATCAGGGCTTCGCGCCTTGCAGGAGCATAAATTCGAGAAGGCCAAAGGACACCTGCAGAAAGTGCTGATCGGGCCGAATAAGTCTCTGGTCGATCGGGCGCAGGTGCATATCATCACCTGCGACAAGCACATGGAAAAGCTGACCTTGCAATTCAAGACAACGGAAGAACATTACGACTACGCCGTGTCGCTGATCAACGCGGGTGACTATGTGATGGCCCGCGAGCACCTCGACAAGCTGCTGAAGCAGAATCCGAAGGCGGAATATGTCCTCTATGGGCTGGCCGCATTGCATTGCCTGACCGGTCACGTCGAAGAATCGCTCAAGACGCTCAATGAGGCCGTTCAGGCGAAACCGGCGCTGCGCTTCCAGGCGCGCAATGATACCGACTTCCAAAATCTGGCGGAGGATCCGCGCTTCACCGAACTGCTGTATCCAGATCCGGGTGCGGGAGAATCTGAGCCACAGGAAGAAGAAGCGAGCGCGTACTAGCGGCCGGCCTAACTTCGATTGAGTCATTGAATCATTGCGGTATTGAATCATTGAAAACCTAAGTTCCCAGCGCGGTAGCCGATGATTCAATGACTCAATGGTCTAATGACTCAATGATTCAATAATCAGGCGGAATGCTTCCCCAGTTGCGCACGAACCCATCCGACACCGGCAAGCCTGGCCCTGAATTGCGCGTGGTCGCAATCGGGGGCGGCACGGGCCTCTCCACGCTGCTGAAGGGGCTGAAGGGTTACGTCATGACGCCGGCGCTGGCCTCCCCCGGTCAGCCAACCATTCGCGAATTGTCTGGAGTGGTCACGGTGAGCGACGATGGCGGATCGAGCGGCCGTTTGCGCAAAGAGTTCAATATGCTTCCCCCGGGCGACGTGCGCAATTGCATCGTCGCCCTCTCCGAAGACGAAGCCCTACTCTCGAGACTGTTCCAGCATCGCTTTCAAAAGGGCTCGGGACTGGAAGGCCACAGCTTCGGAAATCTTTTTCTGGCGGCGCTGACGTCGATCACCGGAGACTTTGCGGAGGCGGTCCGCCTCTCTTCGGAAATTCTGCTCACGCGCGGCCACATCTATCCGGCCACCATGTCGAGCGTTGAACTGGAAGCGTTATTCGAAGACGGAACGCGGGTGCGCGGCGAAACGCGGATCACGGCGAGCAAGGGCAAGATTCGAGAGCTGGTCCTGGTGCCTCCCGACGTTGAGCCGCTTCCCCAGACGCTCGAAGCGATTGCCGGTGCCGACCTGATCACGATTGGCCCCGGATCGATCTTCACCAGCCTGATTCCGAACTTGCTGGTGCGCGGAATCCCCGAGGCGATTCTGGAATCTCCTGCGATCAAAGTATTTGTTTGCAATTTGATGACCCAGGCAAATGAAAGTCTTAGTTTAACGGCGGCGGATCACATCCGAGCGCTCAATGATCACGCTGGCGTCCGGTTGTTCGACTACGCACTGATCAATCGTAAGACGGCATCACCAGAGATGAAGGCCAAGTACGCTCTGGAGGGAGCTTCGCAAATCGTAGTGGATCTGGAAGCAATCGAGGCGCTTGGCGTATGCCCGGTCCAAGGAGACTATCTGGAGGAGGGGGAGGTAGCGCGGCATGCGACCGGCCGGGTGGCGCATGACCTGATGGCGTTGATGGCGAAAGCGCCCGAACGACGGACGATTCGTAGTTGATTGTGGAGCGACCGGCGTCCCGCCCGTCCACTCGTGCGCCCGTAGCAGCATCGCCGCCGGGCGGGGACGCCCGGCTCTCCATCGACGAAATGTGAGACGCGGCGAGACGCGTCTCTACGGTGGGTTTATATTGGCTGAGCATGGTAAAAAAGCCAAAGACCAAGTCCAAGCCTTCCGGATCAAATCAGCACGCCCCGCGTATCGCCATCGCGATCCTGGCGGCCGGCAAGGGCACGCGACTCAAATCGAAACATCCCAAAGTTCTGCATGAAATCGGCGGCAAGCCGATCCTGGCGCATGTCATCGCCACCGCCCAAAAAGTGGTGCCCGCGCAGGACATCTTCGTGATCATCGGCCACGAGGCGGAGCGCGTTCGGGAGGCGGTCGCTGGAACAAGCGTGAACTTCGTGTTGCAAGCCGCTCAGCGCGGCACCGGCCACGCGCTCATGGTGGCGCGTGAAGCGCTCTTTGGCAGTGGAAGTGGCAATGGCAAAAAAAGTAAATATGACCAAGTCATCGTGCTTTCCGGCGACGCTCCGCTGATTACGTCCGAAACCATTCGGAAGCTCAGCGCCTTCCACACCGCTCAGAAAGCGACCATGGCCTTGCTCACCGCCGATCTCGACGATCCTTATGGATACGGGCGAGTGATTCGCAAAGGCGGCCGCGTCGACGTGCAGGCCATTGTCGAAGAAAAGTCTGCCACTTCGCAGCAGAAGAAAATCCGCGAGATCAATTCCGGATTCTATGCTTTCGATGCGCCCGCGCTGTACGAACACATCGATCGTCTTTCAACCGAGAACGCGCACGGCGAATACTACCTCACCGATATGGCGGGAGTGTTTCATCGGGCGCGCAAGAAGGTAGTCGCGATCAAGACTTCCGATGCGGGCGAGGTGCTCGGCAGCAACACGCGAACGGAGATGATGGTTCTGGATGCGCGGTTGCGGCTGGCGAAGTGTCGCGAGCTTCTGGAGCAAGGCGTCACGATTTTTTACCCGCACACCTGCGTGATTGACAGCGATGTGGAAGTAGCCGCCGACACTGTGATCGAGCCCTTTGTGCAGTTGCTCGGATCTACAAAGATTGGCGCGGATTGCCGCATTCGTTCTTACAGCGTGATCGGAAATTCAGTCATTGGCGACGGTGTCACCGTGAAGCCGGGGACGATCATGGAAGATTCGCGCGTGGGCAAGGGAGCTGTGCTTGGCCCCTACTCTCATCTGCGTCCGGGAAGCGATGTCGGCGAAGGCGCTCACGTGGGTAACTTCGTTGAGACCAAGAAAATCAAGCTGGGCAAGGGTTCGAAGGCGAATCACCTCAGCTATCTGGGCGACGCGGAAATCGGCGAAGGCGTAAACATCGGCGCGGGCACCATTACCTGCAATTACGACGGCGTAAACAAGCATAAAACGGTCATCGAAGATGGCGTGTTCATCGGCAGCGATTCGACGCTGGTCGCGCCGGTCAAGATTGGACGTGGCGCCTACGTCGCGGCGGCAAGCTGCATCACGGAAGACGTGCCGGCTGACGCGCTGGCGCTAGGGCGCGCGCGACAAAGCGTGAAAGAGGGCTGGGCACGGACAAAGCGCGACGCAGAAAAAGAAAAACATTGTTAGTGGAGAGCCGGGCGTCCCCGCCCGGCCGCCTCGCTGCCCAGGACGGGCGAGGCGCCCGTCCCTCCACCGGCGATTTTGGACTACACTAATCCCGAAGCGAAACGATCATGCCGAAACCACCAACCCAGGAAGCATCTCCGGTCCGCTACGACGTTTCCCTGTTGACCGCCGAAGATTTTTATTTATTCAACGAAGGCAGCCACTATCGCATTTACGAGAAGATGGGCGCGCACCTGGCGGAACCCAAGGGAACCAAGGGCGCTGTCTTCAGCGTCTGGGCTCCCAATGCTCGCCGCGTGTCTGTGATCGGCAGCTTCAATGGTTGGAACCCGCAATCGCATCAATTGCAAGCTCGCGGCTCATCCGGAATCTGGGAAGGCTTTATCCCCGGCATCGACAAGGGCACACTGTACAAGTTCCACATCGACTCCACGCATCACACCCACGAGACTGAAAAAGCCGACCCGGTGGGGCTCTTCACCGAGAAACCGCCGCGTACCGCTTCCGTGGTCTGGGATCTTGCCTACACCTGGAGCGATGCTGCATTCCTCGAAAAGCGCGCCGCTGCTAACTCGCTGCATGCGCCCATCTCGATCTACGAGGTTCACCTCGGCTCCTGGATGCGCATCCCCGAAGAGGAAAACCGCTCGCTCACCTATCGCGAGATCGCGCCCCGCCTCGCCGACTACGTGAATAAGCTCGGATTCACTCACGTCGAACTGCTTCCCATCATGGAGCATCCCTTCTACGGTTCCTGGGGATATCAGACCACGGGTTACTTCGCTCCGACGGCGCGTTACGGCACGCCGCAGGATTTCATGTACTTCGTCGACTACCTGCATCAGCACAACATTGCGGTCATTCTCGACTGGGTCCCGTCGCACTTCCCTTCCGACGGCCATGGCCTCGCCTTCTTTGATGGCACTCATCTGTTCGAGCACTCCGACTCGCGCCAGGGCTTCCATCCCGATTGGAAGACGTTCATCTTTAACTATGGCCGCAGCGAAGTGCGCAGCTTCCTGATGTCGAGCGCCATGTTCTGGCTGGACAAGTATCATGCCGACGGCCTCCGCGTGGACGCCGTCGCTTCCATGCTCTATCTCGACTACTCACGCAAGCAGGGTGAATGGATTCCCAACAAGTTCGGCGGGCGCGAGAACCTGGAAGCCATCGACTTCCTGCGCCGCTTCAACCTCGAAGCTTACAAAGAGCATCCGGACATTCAAACCTACGCCGAAGAGTCGACCTCCTATCCGATGGTGTCGCGGCCCACTCATCTCGGCGGTCTTGGGTTCGGCCTGAAGTGGGACATGGGCTGGATGCACGACACGCTAAACTATTTCCAAAACGATCCAATTCATCGCAAGTATCACCACAACCTGCTGACCTTTCGCATGCTCTATTCGTTCCACGAAAATTTCGTCCTGCCGCTGAGCCATGACGAGGTGGTGCACGGAAAAGGTTCGCTGATCGGCAAGATGCCCGGCGACGAGTGGCAGAGATTTGCCAACCTGCGCCTACTCTTCGCCTACATGTTCGCGCAGCCCGGCAAGAAGCTGCTCTTTATGGGCTGCGAGTTCGGCCAAGTCAGCGAGTGGTCGCATGATCGCAGTCTCGACTGGAACGTGCTGGAATATCCGTTGCATCGCGGGCTCATGAACTGGGTCGAACAACTCAACCGGGTCTATCGCAGCGAATCGCCGCTACACTGGTTCGATAATGATCCCCAGGGTTTCGAATGGGTGGACTGCAACGACGCGCCCGCGAGCATCGTTTCGCTGCTGCGCAAAGGCAAGGCCAATGAGAACCCGGTGCTCGTCGTGTGCAATTTCACTCCCGTGCCACGAGTCGGATACCTGGTTGGCGTTCCGACGGGCGGCTACTGGAAAGAACTTCTCAACAGCGACGCGCACGAATATGGCGGCAGCGGCTCGGGCAACATGGGAGGCGCCGAGGCGTTTGCTGAAAAAACTCATGGGCGGCCGTATTCGCTGCGACTAACCCTGCCGCCGCTGGGAGCGCTGTTCCTCAGAAAAGCGTAGCTGCCGATGGGCAAATTCCCCGGATGAAGTTCTCCACTCCCGGTTTGTCGACCGCCGAAAAAACAGGCAATATTTTAACTGACCTATGATAACGTTTACATTGCTGAGTTTATTTTATGCGAAGACTCTGTTTCGTAGTCGTCATCGGGTTGCTGTGCTGCGGTCGTTCACTATTTGCTGCGGATGTCACGGGGCAATGGCGGGTGTCACGGCAGACGGACGATGGTAATACCTTGGAGACTTTCCTGGATCTGAAACAGGAGGGAGCAAAGTTAACCGGGACCCTGCTGGTCGGCTGGGGCGACCTCCAGATCAGCAATGGCCGCGTTGACGACAACAAGATTTCATTCACCGTGGATGTCGCGACCAACTGGCGCTACGCGGGCGAAATTGCCGGTAATCAGATGCATCTAACGCAGTACGATCCCAATGCAGGGGCGATCCCAGTATCCGCAATTCGCATGCCTTTGCAGGCAGCTACGGCGCCACTGCGCTTGCCGGTACCACCGTTGCACGCGGTGTTGAGCAATGGGCTCGCATCGACTCCTCCGATGGGTTGGAATAGCTGGAATTTTTTTCACGACAAGATTGATGACTCCACCGTTCGCCAAATCGCAGACGCAATGATCACAACCGGCATGCGCGACGTCGGCTACAGATACGTCAATATCGATGACACTTGGGAAGGGTCTCGCGACGCGAATGGGCGCATTCGTCCGAACAAGAAGTTTCCAGATATAAAAGCTCTGGCCGACTACGTGCACGCGAAAGGCTTGAAGATCGGCATCTATTCAAGCCCAGGCCCCAAGACCTGCGCCGGGTACGAGGGCAGCTACGGGCACGAGGAACAAGATGCTCACACGTTTACGGAATGGGGCATCGATTACGTCAAGTATGACTGGTGCAGTGCCTTTCGGATCTACAGTGATTCGGAGATGCGGGGTGTCTATCAAAAAATGGGGGACGCGCTCGGCGAAAGCGGGCGGCCTGTGGTTTACAGCTTGTGTCAATATGGCAAGAACGATGTGTGGAAATGGGGCAAGTTAGTAGGCGGCAATCTCTGGCGCACTACCGGCGACATTCAGGACAACGCGCTTTCGATGTTCAGCAACGCTGAGGCCGAGGTTGACCTCGCACCGTGGGCGGAGCCAGGCCACTGGAATGATCCGGACATGCTCGAGATCGGCAATGGCGGCATGTCCCCGGATGAATACCGGACTCACATGACTGTCTGGTCGATTCTGGCTGCTCCGCTGATCGCGGGAAATGATCTTCGCACGATGACTCCGGAAACGCGCGCAATTCTTACCAACTCAGAAGTGATTGCGATCGATCAGGATGTGCTCGGGAAGCAAGGTCAGCGGGTGCAGAAGCGCGGCAATATCGAAATCTGGACGCGGCCATTGGCGGGCGGCGCAGTGGCGTTGGCAATTTTCAATCTCGGCGTGACTGACACCAGTCTGACCGTGGGCTGGCAGGATCTCGGCATCTCGAACGCGAAGAGCGTGCGCGATCCCTGGGCGCGACGCGACCTGCCCGCGGCCATGGTCGGATATTCGGGTACGATCAAAGGCCACGGTGCCGAATTGTTGCGGCTGGAGACGGGCCGATGATCGTAAGCTGATGTTTAGCTATACGAATATCGCAGCGATCCGTCTTGTGCTGGATCGTCAAAATCGTTGGGTAGGAGCCCCCCGGAGGGGCCTCCGATCCCGATCAATCCTACCGGATGGCGCCCGCCTTTATAGTAATTTGAGATCGCAAACCGCACTGCGGGGAAGTACCCGGCGGGATCTAAAATCGCCAGTGCAACGATGTAAGTTCCACTCGGCAAGTCCGGAGGACAGGTTAAAGTGTTCGCAACCTCGTAGCCTTTTCCATGGGGGAACCACTTGCGGATATCGACACCTTGAAACTGGGTTTTCCAAACTGCCTGTCTTGTGGCCCGGTCGAGCAAGCTGAATTCGATTGGCCAAGGGTAATAGATCCACCCTTGGCGGATACAGGACAGCTCACTTCGCTCGGAATTGCATAGGCAGGTGCGACGTCCACGCCGGGTGGCGGATCGGCAATCACCAAGCCTGGAAAGATTGACCCAGACACTGGAAACGTTAGGTGCGATGTTGACTGGAAAGCTCTGCTGCTCTCTACTCTTGCGGCCCGGCACTCGCAGAGCTTTCCTCGATCGGTAATAACGAGTAGTGCCGCTCGGACATTTCGCGCAGTCGGGCGGCAGCAGCTTCCGGGGTTATGTCGCGCTGTGGTGAGGCCAGCAATTCGTATCCGACCATGAACTTTCTTACACTCGCAGAGCGCAGCAGAGGGGGAAGAAAGTGCGCGTGTAAATGCCACTCCGCATGTTCCTTGCCGTCCGTGGGACGCTGGTGAAAACCCATCGAGTACGGGAAGGAGATCCGAAAGAGGTTGTCATACCGTGTCGTCAAACGCTTAAGTATATCCGCCAAACTGGCGCGCCCTCCCGCATCCAGCGCTTCGATCTCGCCAACGTGCCGTTTACTGAGCAGCAGAGTTTCAAAAGGCCAGGTCGCCCAGAAAGGCACAACTGCAAGAAAGAATTCATTTTGGCAGACGATCCGTTCGCCCGCTGCCAACTCCAGCTTCGAATAGTCACACAAAAGGCAGCTGTGGTGTTCCCGCCGATATTCCTCGAGCGAGTCCTGCTCCCGTCGCGGCTCGTTAGGAATGGTTTGCGTGGCCCAGATCTGCCCATGCGGATGCGGATTGCTGCACCCCATCATCGCGCCTCGGTTCTCGAAAATCTGGACGTGGTTGATATATGAATGATCGCCCAGACTTCGATACTGCTCTGCCCACACATCAATGAGATCGCCAATTTCTCCGGCCGCCATCTGTGCCAACGTCAAGTCGTGACGCGGGGAGAAACAGACCACGCGACAAACGCCGCTCTCGGCGGTTGCGATAAGAAGATTGTTTCCACCGTCGTCGACCCGCAAGGGAGCCAGATCACGCTGCAGCGCGGCGAAGTCGTTTTCAAAAACAAAGATGGTGGAATACTCCGGATTACGAATGCCGCCCGCCCGCGCGTTCCCCGGACACAAATAGCAGTTTGGGTCGTAAGAGGGGGAGGATGGATGTGCAAGCTTCTCCGTCTGTCCTTGCCACGGACGCTCCGAGCGATTGGGTGAAACCAGAATCCAGTCTCGCGTCAGCGCATTATATCGACGATGCGACTTCCCTTGAAGCTTCTGTAGTTCCACGCCAATCAGTCCTCGTATCCGTTTGGGTGTCGCTGGAATGAATTCCGAACGCTGCTTACCATGGCACAATTAAAAACCGGATTGTAATCGATTACACTATAGACTGCAAAGCATCTTAACAAAAGGGGTACTCGGCCGACTGACCCACTACTCACTAAGCCCAGACGAATGTAAAGTGGAAACCCGAGTCACCATGAATATTAAGGAAGTTGCTGCCCGCGCCCGCCTATCGACCGCCACCGTTTCGCGCACCATCAATCAAAGCGGCCTTGTCCGGCCACGGACTGCGGAGAAGGTACAACGCGCCATCCGCGAGCTAGGATACTATCCGAATACGCAGGCGCGGGCACTGGTGTCCGGACGCAGCCAGATGTTCGGTTTGATCATCTCGGATATCGTCAACCCGTTCTTTCCGGAGTTGGTGAAGAGTTTTGAGTTTGCCGCCATCCATCGCGGCTACGAGGTGATCGTCGCCAACACGGATTACAACTCCGAGCGCATGGGCGGATGCGTCCGCCGAATGATCGAGCGCAAGGTGGATGGCGTTGCCATCATGACGTCGGAAATCGACCGCCATCTGCTGGACGAGCTTTCGCTTCGCCGGCTGCCCATTGTGTTTCTGGACATAGGGAAGCCGAAACCGCTGATCAGCAACATTAGGGTCGACTATTCCAAGGGAATAGAAGAAGCGGTTCAACACATTGTTTCACTCCGGCACCAGCGCATCGGTTTCATCAGCGGCCCTCTGGCGTTGAAATCCGCGCGGACGCGCCGCTCGGCATTCTTGAAATGTATCGCCGCTTGCGGCATTAGCGAACGCCAACGGAGCGTGGTCGAGGGAAACCACAAGATCGACGGCGGAGAGGTAGCGATGATGAAACTGCTCTCGCTTCCCAAGCCGCCAACGGCTGTGCTCACCTCGAACGACTTGACCGCGATTGGTGCTCTCCGCGCCATTAGTCGCGTTGGGTTACGCGTCCCCGATGACATCTCCGTCGTTGGCTTCGATGACATCGAGCTCAGCCAGTTCACTCAGCCGCCGCTCACCACGGTTCGCCTTTCTCGCGACGAACTGGGGCGAAAAGCTTTCGATGCATTGTACGAGATGGTGGAGGGCATGCGGCGCAGGGGACAAGAGATCAGAGTCGACACTAGATTAGTACTGCGAGAATCCACAGCCCCGGTCAGGGTAGGGCCTTCAAAGCAGACGGCCTGACAGCGGTTATAGGTTGGAGGTTCAGCCCGCGTGTCGGGGTTTCGGCACGATTCCAACTTGAGCTTCGAGGCAGGACGAACCGGATCTTCCCAGGCGTACGTGAGACCAATAATCGCATGGGCACGACTATTCGACGACCTGAGATTTTCATTGGCCGAGGTCTTATGCGTGTTTGGGGAGACTGGCGCTTGCTATACCGTCCGATTGAGTTCAACCATCGCGCCATCGGCCGCTGAACAGATATAGACGGTCGGCTTAACCCCTGCGGCCCGTTGGTAGCCATCCGAGATTTGATTGGCAAAGTCTTCCGCATCCGCGGCCTCCACCAGGTTCAGAGTGCATCCGCCAAAACCACCTCCAGTCATGCGCCCGCCGTAGTAGCCCGGGAGGCCCTCAGCGAGTTCGACCATGATATCCAGTTCCCGGCAACTGACCTCGTACAGGTCGCGAAGGCTGCGATGCGATTCTCGCATCAACTCCCCGAAGCCAGTCAAATTGCCGGCACGGAGGCAGCGAGCGCCCTTACGCACCCGCTCATTTTCCTCCACCACATGACGGCATCGCTTATAGATTGTCTCGGGAACATCTTTCGAGTGCTGCATCAGTTGATCGACCGAAACATCACGCAATGCACGGATACGCGGAAACCACTTTCTCAGGATTCCTACACCTTCCTCGCATTCCTTGCGGCGCTGATTGTATTCCCCGTGAGCGTGCTGGTGCTTCACCATCGTGTTACAAATCACCATCCGCACTCTATCAGGAATGGGAACGAGCTCGAACTCGAGGGAACGGCAATCGAGCAGGAGTGCGTGTCCCGCTCTCCCCAGGCATGAGACAAATTGGTCCATGATGCCGACATGGGCGCCTATAAAAGTATTTTCGCTAAGCTGGCAGAGCCTTGCCACTTCGACGATCGGCAAGGCAGGTCCATTGAGGCTGATGAACGCCAACGCACTGGCGACTTCGATCGCCGCTGAAGAGCTGAGTCCAGCCCCCATCGGGATTTCGCCATGTACGAATAGATTTGCGCCCTGCAACGAATGTCCGGCCTGCTGCAGAACCACCGCCACCCCCAACACATAATCGCACCAGGCCCCGGTGCTCCGCTTCGGCAGATCATCCAAATCAAATACGGAATGCCCCGGGAATTGCTCTGATTGGATAAACAGTTGGCGGTCTTGTCGAGCAGAAATGGCAACGCGAGTGCACAGACCGATAGCACTCGGCATCACAAAACCTTCGTTGTAGTCAGTGTGTTCGCCGATCAAATTGACCCGGCCAGGCGCGCTGAAGATAGCGGGCCGCACGCCGAACAGGCTTGCAAACTGCCGGGCTAACTCTATCGACTCCATCCTCGAATCCCCACAAAACACATGCGCGAAATGAGACTAGCAAAACTGATATAGAACGGCCGCCATTGCAAGCGATTACATTTGAGCCAAACCATAACCTTCAACTTGCGGCATGTCAACCCCGTCAAAGGCAATGCTAACCAGCTTCGAAGCCGGGCCGCCCGTGGTGTTGTTTCAGACCCACCTGCGACAACCAATTTCTGCACAAAACGTGTTTTCCTATGATGTGACCGGTGATGGCCAGAAATTTCTGATCAATCCGAAAGTGGACGAGCCCAATGCGGCGCCCCTGTCAGTCATCCTCAACTGGGCTTCCGAGATGGAGAAATTAAGACGGGTTGCGCGACTTCTAATTGTCACTGCCAGCACTCCGCTCCCACTCTCATGCTAGACTCGCAAAGAGTCACCAACCTTGCGGATGCGCATCCTCACCCGCTATATTCTGGGAGAAGTCGTCTCCCACGCCTTGATCGGCGCGGCGGTTTTCACTTTCGTTCTTTTCACCCGCGACCTCGGCCGCATCCTCGAACTGATAGTCCGCAACAGTGCCCCACTACCGAGCGTGGCAGAAATCTTTTTCTTCACCGTCCCCGTCGTGCTCACCTACACCATTCCCATGGGCGTGCTCGTCGGCATTCTCATTGGACTCAGCCGTCTCGCCGCGGACAGCGAAGTCACCGCCATGCGCGCCAGCGGCCTCGGCGTGTGGACCTTCCTGCGCGCAATCTCAATCTTTGTGGTGGTAGCCTGGTTGCTCGCCCTCGGCAACAGCGTCTATCTTGCGCCGCGCTCACTCGCCGCCCTGGGACAGCTTCAGAACCGCCTCAAATCTTCTCAGGTTTCTTTCGAGGTCCAGCCCCGAGTATTCTACGAGGGATTCCCGAAAATCGTCCTCTACGTGCAGGACGTCAAGGCCACGTCAGGCGGAGCCCTCTGGAAAGGCGTCTTCCTCGCCGATTTGAGCGATCCATCCTCGCCCCGAATCAGTCTCGCCCGCGAAGGCCTGCTCGTCAGCCAGGGGCCCGATACTCTGGACTTGCATCTCACCAGGGGTTCCACGCACGAAACCGATCCCAAGAATCCGGATCAGTACCAGATCTCCACCTTCCAGACCACTGACATCCCCATCCGCGTTCCTGCGTCACAAAACGGTCAAGAACACGAACCCACGTCTCTCGGTGAGATGAAAGTTGGGGACCTCCTTCATAGCGCACAAACCGGCGACCCCATCACCCGCCGCTGGCACCTGATCGAATATCACCGCCGACTCGCGTTGCCAACCGCCTGCATTGTCCTCGCTCTGGTCGGCATTCCTCTCGGCCTCTCCTCGAAAAAAGGCGGCAAGTCCAGCGGATTTGTCCTGACCATTCTGCTGGTCTTTCTGTACTATTCGATTTCTTTGATCGGAGTGTCTTTCGCGCGCCAGGGCCGCATTTCTCCTGCCGCCGGTGTTTGGCTGGCCGACCTCGCGTTTCTTCTCGGAGGAGTTTTTCTGCTCTGGCAATCGGAGCGCCGCCCGATCGACCTGCTTGCGCTTCGCTCATGGTTCAAAGCGTCGAAGTGCACGGTTTCAAGGCTTAAGGCTTCGATGTTCCCATCCACAGCGCCTAGCCAGCCGGCTCTGGCTGTGACAACAAACGGTGCGTCGTCCCGCCCGTCCCTTCGTGAAAGCATGTCCCTCCGCCTGCTCGGGCGCCGGCGCTTATTCAATCTCCACTTCCCAACCATCCTCGACGATTATGTACTGCGCGACTTTACCGTCTATCTCACGATGATCGTCGCCGCTTTCCTCACGCTGCTGCTGGTGTTCACCCTGTTCGAGTTGCTGGGCGACATCCTGCGGAATCAGGTCTCGCCGCTTACGGTCGGCGAATACTTGCTGAACGTAGTACCGTATTTTCTGTACAACACCACGCCTCTCAGCATGCTGCTGGCGGTGCTCGTCACCTTCGGCCTGCTGCAGCGGTCCAACGAAATCACGGCGATCAAGGCCACCGGCATCAGTCTTTACCGTCTTGTCATTCCGGTTCTGATCGTCTCCACATTGGTCGCCGGCGTTCTCTTCCTCTCGGACCAGATCTATCTCCCCTACACCAACAAGCGTCAGGACGCGCTCCGCAACCGCATCAAGGGAAAACCCGCGCAAACCTATCTTCGCCCCGATCGCAAGTGGATCTTCGGCCAGCACTCCGACATTTATTACTACCAATTCTTCGATCCCGACCGCGATGTTTTCGGCGGCGTCTCCGTGTTCCAGTTCGATCCCCACACCTTCCAGATCACCCACCGCATCACCGCCGACCGCGCGAAATGGTCGGAGTCCATGGGCCGGTGGGTTTACGAGCAGGGATGGGAGCGCAGCCTAAGCGGCTCCGCCATCGAAAGCTACCGCAAGTTCGATGTAGCCACTTATCCCGAACTGGCGGAAGCGCCCGCCTACTTCAAGAAGGAAATCAAACAGTCGTCGGAAATGAGCTACGAGGAACTTCGTCACTACATTCACGATCTCGAGCAGAGCGGCTTTGACGTGGTGCGCTTGCGCGTGCAGTTGCAAAAAAAGATTGCCTACCCGCTGATCACGCTGGTGATGGCCGTCCTCGCCATTCCCTTCGCGCTTTCCGCCGGCAAACGCTCGGCGGTCGCAGGGGTTGCAACCGCCATCGGTATCGGAGTTGTCTATTGGACGATCTCCGGCCTGTTCGAGGCAATGGGCAATTTAAGTCAGCTTCCGCCCGCGGTCGCTGCCTGGTCTCCAGACTTGGTCTTTGGATTTATCGGAGGCTATCTGATCCTCCGCATGCCAACTTAATCATCGGGTCATTGAGCCATTGAATCATTGAAAACCTAAGTTCCCAGCGGGTTTTCAATGCGTCAATGACTAAATGATTCAATGACTCAATGGCCTCTACCGCGCCGCCATTCCGCTCGGCCCTGGCGGACTGATCACCGTGGATAGACTGTTCATTGATCCGCTGGTTGTACTCAACGTAAAGGCGGAAATGTTGCTTGAACCACTGTTCGACGTGTAGAGGAACTTACCGCTCGAGTGGATTGCCAGCGCCACCGGTTGCGATCCGGTTTGCAGGTTCGTTGGGTTTTGCGCGGTCAACACTCCTGTCGTAGAGAAGATGCGATAACCAAAAACTTGGCTCGTGCCCTCGCATACAACGTAGAGAAAGCTATTCGTCGGATCCACGACGATACCCACCGGGTTCTGCCCCGTCGAAGTGGGCGAAGTCCCCACCGGAAGGAGCGTCGCATTGTCCAAATCAGTCTGATTGCAGACCCCACCCACCACCACCGTGCAAACCTGGAAAGCATCCAGCGCCCCGGACGCATTCCCTGCAGCACCAACATATACAAACACTCCACCATTATTATTCTGCGGCGCCAGGTTCGTGTTGACCGCAAATACCGACGATGGGTTGATTGTCGGTGTGGCATAAGGCGAACCGATTTTCTCGGTCAGGGTGCCATCGGAACCGACACCATACACACTCAGCGTATTGTCATTATGGTTATTGGAAAGATCCTTGTTGCTCGTCACAAAGAGAAGTTCTTCGGACGGAGAACTAACCATAACGGCCGAAAGAGCATTCGGAATCCTACTTAAGTGGAGCGGATTCCCCGGGTGCAGGGCGCTTCCTCCTGCCAAAGTTAAGCTGGTCCCACTTATTTTAAAAACTGAGATGGATGGACATGCATCGAAGTTGGACGTTGGGAGTGGGTCATTCAGGCAGCTCGCAGGCGGAGGATTCGTCCCTTTATTTATGACGAATAGGAACTGTCCGGTCGCGTCACGTACCATGGCCAGCGCGAGGTCCGCATCGTCTTGGGTGTCGCTGGCACTAAATGGACGGCTCAATACCGTGGGCGTGCCAGGAGCCGACAAACTCCCATCAGAATTCACCTTATAAGGGTATATCGTTGGCGGAATAGACACACAGGGTGTACCGCACGGCGAAACGCAGTTGCCGCCTTGCACACACGGAATGCCTTGATTCAGAACGAAAGCCGCCGCGCCCGTCGGGTCGAGCACAATGTCCAGCGGAAGTCCACACGTCCCCGCCGTCGCGCACGTACTGGCATTCGAATTGATCAGCGAAAGGGTCCCGCTATTCAAATCGATGGCGAAGGAACTCACGGCGTTCCCTGTCCCATTGCTGCCCTGGGTCAGCACGTACAAGAGTCCCGATGGCCGGGATGAGGAACTGCCACAATTCACCAGAAACAAACTCAGGGCACACATGGCCGCGAGCGCAACGACTCCGCCTATTTTCTTCGACATCTGTTCTCCCAGCCGCTTCCCGTCCGCAGGCGATGCCCTGCCAGCCGTCACGGAGACTGAAGCTTGTGGCTGAAATATATTTGTGTATCAGGAATGAGCGGGAAGAGCAAACCCGGCAGCAGCCGGAATCCGAATTTCAACCTCTAACCCACCCTCTTTGCGGTTGGATGCGCGAAGCTGCCCGCCATGCAGCCTGATCGCCCGATCCGCGATCGAGAGACCCAGACCCGCCCCTCCCGTTTGCCGGTTGCGAGCATCGTCCAGCCGATAAAAGGGCTCAAATATCTTTTGTAGCGCTTCTTCTGGAACGCCCGGGCCGGAATCAAGGACGCGAACCACAACTTCTTCGCCGGTCGCGGACAGCTGCCGCTCCAGTCGCACCTCCACCGTTGTGCCTTCAGCAGTATAGCGCGTTGCGTTCCTCACCACGTTTTCCACAGCGCTCCGTAGCAAGTCCGGGTCTGCTTCCACCAGAAATTCATCCGCGGCATCGGCCGGCGGATCGACTGCCGGACTGACTGGCGAGGACACGCGGCAGCCCCGCCCCGGAGTCTCGTACTCGGCGTCATGTGCCACCTGCTCCACCAACTCCCGCAGTGACAACCTGGTCTTTCGTATGCCGTCCGTCCCCGACTCCAGCCGCGAAATTGTCAGCAGCCGCTGGATCAGCTGATTCAACCGGTCAGCCTCCAGTTCGATTCGGTTCAGCGAACTTTCAAGTTCCGGCGCGACTTCCGGGTCGACCTTTGAAGCAGCCCGCTGCCGCGCCAATCCCAGCGCCACACTCAGCCGCGCCAGCGGAGATCGCAATTCGTGCGAAACATCTTTCAACAATCGCGATTGCGAGTCCACCAGCCCTTCGATGCGTTCAGCCATGCGGTCAAAATCGCGCATCAGCTCTGTCATTTCGTCGTGCCGGCCCCGCACCGGCGCTCCTGTGCGAGCACTCAAATCGCCCGCCGCCAAACTTTGCGCCGCCTTCCGCAGACGCGTCACCGGACTCGTCATCGACCACGCCAGCAGATAGCACATCAGTCCCGACGAAATTACCGCGATGGTGATGCCCAGGCCCGGTATGTCATGCGGCCCGAAAAATACTCTCGGTCCCGGCGGCAACTCCAACACCAACGTGTACCGTTTCCCATCCAGCGTCAGTGCCTGCCGCATTATGCGGTCGGGCAACAAATTGTCTATCCATCCACGGTGATGCGGAAGGCCTCCGTGCGGTGCGCCACCATGCGGTGGAACCCCCTGCCGCGTATCTTCGATCCAGGGTGGCGCCGTGCGTCCAGAAAGTTCGTGGCCCGAAGGATCAAAGACGAATGCCCGTACGTGCTGCGTATGCAAAAGTTCTTCCAGATAGTCATGGGCGCCGCGCTCTCCACCACTCTGATACGCATCCACCGCCTCCGCCAAAATTTGCGGAGCCTGGCTCTCGATCCCATGCCGCGCCGGACGCACGGCAATCGTCACCAGAATCGCCAGCACCAGAAACAGCGCCTGGGCGGCCCAGAATGACAGAAAAATCCTGAGGAAAAGGCTTCTCATTATTATTTCTTCGCCTTCGTCGCCGGCCGCGCAAACATGTACCCCACTCCTCGAATCGTCTTGATATGGTCTCCGTCTTCTTCGGAGTCGCCCAACTTCCGCCGCACTTTACTGACGTGCATATCAATGCTGCGATCAAAGGGCATGAACTTCCGGCTGAGCACGGCATTCACCAGCCGCTCCCGCGTCACCACTCGCCCCGCCTCGCGCAGCAGAACTTCCAGCAGATTGAATTCCACCGAAGTCAGATCGACCGGTTGCCCCGCTCGCAGCACGCTGCGCGTCGCCGGATCCAGTTCCACGTCGCCCACGCTCAGCACTTCCGGTACTCCGTCCGCTGGTCTGACCGGCTTGGTGCGGCGCAGGATCGCCCGGATCCGCGCCACCAACTCCCGCGGGTTAAACGGCTTCGGAAGATAATCGTCCGCCCCAATTTCCAATCCGACGATGCGATCCACGTCTTCGCCGCGCGCCGTTAACAACAGCACCGGAACCTTCGACATGCTGCGGATCCGCCGCAGCACTTCGAAGCCATTGATCCCCGGCAGCATGACGTCCAACACCACCAGCGCATACTCGCCGGTCAGCGCCTGTTGCAGCCCCTGTTCGCCGTCATGGACAGCCTTCAGACTGAACCCCTCGGCCGTCAGGTATTCCTGCACCAGAGCGCACAATTCGACGTCGTCATCCACCACCAGCACGTGATCCATTCTTCTATTCATCTAACACCTTCGCTTGGCTCCCCGCCGTAAAGAATTGTGATTACTCGAAAAAGCGCTGTTGGATTTTAGCTATTGCCCTTTAGCTAAAGGCCAATAGCCAAGAGCGTCTTTCCGCCTTTACAAAACTTTACCGCGCTTGACCGACTCTTTACGCCATATTTTCGAGAACGGTGTTCATATCTGCATAGATGTGGATGTTCGGGCTGCCTACCGGACTCGCAAAAGATCTATCGATCCAGGAGAACCAAGCAGGTCAACAAGGAGATCCAAATGAAATCAACTCGTATCCGCATTCTGACCATCGGCGCCGCTGTAATACTGGCGGTGGCCGCTGCGATTGCGCAGGGCATGCACGGTCATGGCGGCCCCGGCCACGACTTCAAACACATGCTCGCATTTTTCACCGACAAACTCGATTTGACCAGCGATCAGCAGGCCCAGGTCAAGGCAATCTGGGAAAAAGAGAAGCCTACCCTCGAACCGCTGATGAAGCAGATGCACCAGAACCACGCTGATATGTTCGCCCTCGAGGCCAGCGGTCCCTTCGACGAAGCCAAGACTCGCGCCCTCGCCACGCAACATGCGCAGACCATGGTCGAAGTCGAAGTCCAGCACGCCCGCATTAAGTCCGAAATGGTGCAGGTCCTGACCGCCGATCAGAAAGCGAAGCTTGCTCAGTTCGAGGCCAAGCATCAGCAACACATGCAAGAGCACATGAGCTCTAAGTCGGACTAACTTTCCCGTAGAGACGGGGCTTGCCCCGTCTCCGCGTGCGCCGGCAAACTGAAGGCAAAGGCGCGAAAAGTTAGGCACCGCAAGAGACGCGGCCAGCCGCGTCTCTACAGAGAAGTCTCTCTCCTTCCGGGTGGGAACGGAACCTCCAACCTCCGTTCCCGCCCGGCTTTTAAAAAGCGGAGAAACCATATGGAACGCGCCGACCTGCTCTACTCGGGATTGATGTTCGCCGCCGGCATGCTGTCGCTCTGGACCGCGCTGCTGCTCACCGCCACCTTCGTTGCCCTCGCGCCCTCGCTTCGAAAATCCGCACCCGGCGCTGCTACAATCTCATCTACAAGTAGTCGCTCTCCTAAGCATCATGGTACCGAAGAATCTACGCCCCCTAGTTCCCTATCTGAAGCGCTACCGCAGAGGTCTGTTCTGGGGCGGTCTCTGCGTTCTATTCAATAACGGAGTCTGGATACTCTTCCCGCAAGTCCTCCGCCGCGCCGTCAACGATCTTCACTCCGGAGTAACCCGGCAGAAACTTCTCACCTACGCCCTGCTCATTCTGGCCATCGCCATAATCAAGGGCATCTTCCAGTTTCTGACCCGCTGGGTGGTTATCGGCATCTCGCGCGACATCGAGTTCGATTTGCGCAACGACCTGTTCGCGCACCTCGAGCGCCTCTCGTACTCCTACTATCAGCGCAACCGCACCGGCGACATCATGGCCCGCGCCACCAACGACCTCAACGCCGTCCGGATGCTGCTCGGCCCCGCCATCATGTACTCGGCGAACACCATCGTCTTCACTGCCGGCGCTCTGGGTTTCATGCTCGCCATCAGCCCCAAGCTGACGATTTATGCCTTTCTGCCGCTGCCCATTGCCAGCATCGTCATTCAGTATTTCGGCCGCCGCATTCACGAGCGCTTCGAACGCATTCAGGCCATGTTCTCCGACATCTCCGCGCGCGCCCAGGAAAACTTCTCCGGCGCCCGCGTCATTCGCGCCTATGTGCAGGAACAAGCCGAGATCGCCGCCTTCGAGAACGCCAACCAGGAATACATCCGCCGCAGCCTCGGCCTGGTCCGGTTGATGGGGATGCTCTGGCCGACGCTCGAACTCATGCTCGGTGCCGCAGTAGTCATCGTCCTCTGGCTCGGCGGACGAGAAGTTCTCCTCGGAAAAATCTCCGTAGGCGATTTCGTAGCCTTCAACACCTACATGGTGCAGTTGACATGGCCAGTCATCGCCCTCGGATGGGTCATCAATATTTTCCAGCGCGGAACCGCGTCCCTGGTTCGCATCAACGAAATCCTCTCCCAGCAACCCGAGATCGTCGATGAAGCCGCCCTCACTTTAGACACTTTAAACAATGGAGCGACGGGCGTCCCACCCGTCCACCCGACCGCCGACGCCGAAATCCAAGGCGAAATCGAATTCCGCAATCTAAGCTTCGCCTACAACGGCACCTCGGTCCTAAAAGAAATAAACCTCCGCATCCCAGCCGGCTCCAGCCTAGCCATAGTCGGCCCCACCGGCTCCGGCAAGACGACGCTAGTCAACCTCATCCCGCGCATCTACGATGCCGAACCCGGCGCCGTCCTCATCGACGGACGCCCCATCCGCCAATTCTCTCTCGACTCGCTGCGACGCTACATCGGATTCGTTCCCCAGGAAACTTTCCTCTTCAGCGACACCATCCGCGAAAACATCGCCTTCGGCATAGCGCAAGAAGATGGCGAGGCCAAGTTGGACGACATCCAAGCCGCCGCCGAAGCCGCCAACATCGCGCACGACATCGAAAGTTTCCCCGAAGCCTACAATACAACCGTCGGCGAACGAGGCATCACACTCTCCGGAGGCCAGAAGCAGCGCACCGCCATCGCCCGCGCCCTTCTCCGCAGCCCCCGCATCCTCATCCTCGACGACGCCCTCTCCAGCGTCGACACCCACACCGAAGACAAAATCCTCAACCATCTCCGGGAAATCATGCGCGGGCGCACCACCATCTTCATCTCCCACCGCGTGTCCACCGTCCGCAACGCGGACGCGATCGCCGTCCTTCACCAGGGACGCATCGTAGAAATAGGCACCCACGATCAACTTATCGCCCGCAACGGCTATTACACCGATCTCTATAACAAACAGCTATTGGAAGAAGAACTAGCCGAAGTCTAAAGCGCTCGTGTAGGGACGGGCGCCTCGCCCGTCCAAGCCGGGCGAAGCCCGGCAACTGCCTGAGCCACAGCATTTTTGGATCGCCAGAGCCGCGTCGGGCGAACACTCCCATCCGCCAACCTCCTCCGTCGCGGAATAAATGTCAAATTTCTGTCAACGAAGCTAACTAATAGTGCCCACTCATACAACCCCACGCGGAATAACTTGCTCAGACAAGGAGAAAGTAGTAATAATGACAATGCTTCGAAGTCCCCGATAAACCTACTGCGCTACGGAGTGACCATGCCACGTTCGTCATCGGCTTTGCTGTCCTCGCTGAAACTTTCGAGTCTCATCCTTTCAATCCTGATCTTCTCAATGTTCAGTGTCGCGGCTCCGCCGAATCGCGTTGCATCGCCAGTTGTCGCCGCGCAAACCGTGCGCCTCGCAGCTGGCGTGCCCATGCAGGCCCGGCCCGAATTCGATCAAGGCGCGGTTGATCCCTCGCTCAAAATGAGCGTGACTTTGCTTACAGTGCCCTCAGCCTCCCAGCAGCGGGCGCTGACCAAGCTCCTCGCCGATCAGCAGACCCCCGGCTCCGGGTCCTATCACCAGTGGCTCACACCGGAGGAGTATGCTGACCGCTTCGGCCTCAGCCTCAGCGACCTCGCCAAGCTGACCGCATGGCTTCAATCGCAGGGATTTAACGTCGTCGAAACCGCGCGCGGCCGCAATTGGATCGTCTTCACCGGAACCGCCGCCCAAGTCGAGAAATCATTCCAGACCCAGATTCACAATTTCAAGATAAATGGAGAAACCCATTTCGCCAACACAACCTCGCCTTCGATTCCAGCGGCTTTGTCGCGGGTTGTCGTCGGCCTGCGCGGATTGAATAATTTCCCGGCGAAGTCTAACGCTCACCGCGCGCAGCCCGGCTACACCCTGACCGTCGGCAGCAACCCTCCATTGTATGTCGTGTCTCCCGGAGACATTGCCAGTATCTACGACGTCAACACGCTTATCGGGGGCGGCACCGACGGCACTGGTCAGACGCTGGCGGTCATTGGACAAACCGACGTCTATCTCGACGACCTGAATAATTTCCGTAGTGGTTTCAACATTAATGCAATCAGCGGCTGCACAACCAACTCAAACGGCGTGATCACTTCGTGCAGTGGCGGCAACTTCAAATACGTATTTGCCGAGGCGTCAGGCTCCGATCCGGGCTCGCCCAGGTCGGGCGACCTTAGTGAAGCCGACATCGATCTGGAATGGTCGAACGCTGTAGCGCGCAAGGCCAAAATCGCATACGTCAATGCTCCCCTGACCGGCGTCTTCACTGCCGCGTATTACGCCATCGACCACAACATCGCGCCGGTTATCACCATGAGCTATACCACCCCCTGCGAACTAGCGGAGGCACAGAACGGCACCTTCGTTGCAGATGAAACGGAGCTACAAAAAGCCAACTCCTTCGGCATCACTTTCATGAACTCATCGGGCGATACTGGCGCCGCTGAGTGCGACTTCGGAAATAACCTGGCAGTATTCGGATACGCGGTTGCGTACCCTGCCAGCAGCCCAGAGGTCACCGGAGTTGGCGGAACGTCAATCCCAATCATCGCTCCTGACGAGTACACTTCGACATACTGGAACTCATCAAACGGTACCGACGGCGGCTCCGCCAAGGGCTATATTCCCGAGCAACCGTGGAACGACCCTGAGGAATTCGGCCTGTTCTGTACAGCCAATCCCAGCAACTCCTTCTGCACCGGTAACAGAATCACAGATTGGGCGAGTGCGCAAGCGGTTTTCGGAATTGGCGGCGGCGGCGGTGGCGTCAGCAACTGTTTCACGACTGACGCGAACGGCGTTTGTAATGGCGGCTTCGCGCAACCGTCTTGGCAGACGGGCATTAGCGCGAGCGTCGTAAATCCTACCGGTGCCGGCGTGACGACTACGCCCGCCCGTTACTCACCAGATGTATCTTTGTTGGCCTCCGCGAACTTCCCCGGCTATATCGTTTGTACGGCACAGAGCGAACTTGGTGGAACCAGCAACACCAGCATCTGCTCGGGTGGCGCCGCTGGAATTACAAGTATGCTTACCGCATGCATAAATGGAACGGGACCTTGCTCGATCTTCGGCGGCACGTCTGTATCGAGTCCCGTTTTTGCCGGAATGGTAACCCTGCTCAATCAGTACGTAGTGGCGAAGGGCGTCCAAACTGTTCCCGGCCTCGGCAACATCAATCCGATGCTGTACTCTCTGGCAGCGGCGAATTCCACCAACAAAGCCTTCAATTCCGTCATCACGCCCAACACTGGCTCGTTCTCAAATGGCGCGTTCTGTTCGCCAGGCACCCCCACGTCGGGAATTTCCGGAGACCCGTGGCCCGCTGCCTTACAGTGCCCCAGTTCGGGCGCAAACGCCGGCTTCCTTGGCTTCGATGCTTTTAACTCAGACTCTGCCAACGGCTACAATCTCGTAACCGGCCTCGGTTCTGTCGACGTCGGCAATCTTTTCACCGCCTGGGTTGCCGCCTCACTTGCCTCCACCTCCACCGCCCTTATCTCCAGCTCGAACCCGGCGAATTTTGGTGTCTCGGTGACCTTTACGGCTACCGTTACGACAACCGGTTCCACCCTGCCCACCGGCACGGTGACTTTCAACGATAACGGAACAGCTCTCGGAAGCCCGGTCGCCCTGAACAGTTCCCAGGTGGCAACTTTCGCAACCTCCACACTCACTGCGGGCACGCATTCGATCACCGCCGTCTATGGCGGGGACACGAAGAACGCTGGCAGTACTTCGGCAGTCCTGAGTCAGGTTATCGTCGCCCCCACCTTCACCATCACCACCCCCTCGACTCCTCATACACTACTCTCGGGACAAAGCACTGTGTCCTCCACCTTCACCGTGACGCCGACGGGAACCACAACGGTCCCCATTACCTTCGTTTGCAATAACCTTCCGGACGCGACAGTCACCTGCTCGGCCCCTGCGATCGCCGCGGGTGCCACCGGACCCCAAACAGTCACCCTCACCATTGCAACCGCCGGCCCGAACTCAGGCATAGTGAAGCCGCAGCAGCGCAGGGCGGAAAACCGTTCCCCTTGGCTCCCGTTGACATTGCCGCTGGCGGGAATCGTCATGGTCGGCTTCGCGGGACGGAAAATGTCCAAGCACTCCGCCATCGCAGGCCTTTGCGTATCGCTCGCTCTCCTCGGACTCTTGGTCGCCTGCGGAAGTAGCAACCCACCGGTTGCCGTCAGTGTAAGTCCTGCTGGAGCGACTGTGTTCGCGAGCGGTCCCCCGGCCGACAACTGGCCCCCTCAAACGGCGACGTTTACGGCAACGGTCACCCACACCAGCAATACGGCTGTGAACTGGTCGGTAACTCCGGCAAACGGAGGATCGATCACCTCGGGCGGCGTCTACACGGCTCCCACAGCTGCGGTGGGTCTCCCGGGAAGCGCGACAATCACGGCGACTTCCCAAGCCGACACGACCAAGACCGCCACGGCCACCGTAACCATCACACCCACAACCGTCCCAGGGTCGTACCAACTCACGGTCACCGCAACCGAGGGCCCAACCTCGAACACCACATCGGCTTTTACGCTGACTGTGAAGTAAGGTTATTGTAGTTAGCTGATTTCTACTCAGGGCGCGGAGACACTCCGCGCCTTTCTTCAATGTACGCAGCTATCAAATCCTGGCATCCTGAGCGCAGGCCGATCTTCACGAAGTGAAGGTCTGGTGGAGTCGAAGGACCCCGTCGCCGTGCGCGTCACCACGAACCTCACAAGGCATTCTCTCGATGCTGGTGAAAACGTCGACGTCACGGGGCGAACTCCCTGACGCAGTATTAGCAGAAATAACGGCGTTGGGGTCTTTCGACTGCACAAGGTCATCGGCTTCGCCGATGATCTTGTTCCGCTCCAAGATGACAAAGGTTGGAAAGAACCTCCTCAGTCCTCGTCCGGATCCGTTGGCGGCGTTTTATCATTCAGAAAATACTGCGCGTTGAAAGGCGCCTGGATCGTTTTAAACTGCAACGGGGTCTGACCGAAGTTGAAGCAATCGGAGAAGTCGTCAGCCGCCACATCCGCGTTGCCGAGCGACGGCAGACTGAACGTCACTTCAATGAATTTCAATATGCTGCCGAAATCATGCTGCTGTTTCGAAATGAAGTTCGCTTTCACATATGGAGAGATCACAATCAGCGGCACGCGGAAGCCATAGACATAGCCGCATCCCCACTGCGCGCAATTCACCAGCACTTGCGGCGGCGCGACGTGGTCGTACCAGCCTCCCCAATCGTCCCACGTAATGAAGATCGCCGTGTCCGCCCAATAGGAACTGTTGCCGATCGCATTCACCACCGACGCCACCCACGACGGCCCCGTCCCGTCGGTCATCCCTGCATGGTCCGACGCCTGGCCGCTCGGAATCACCCAGCTCACGTCCCTCAGTTGGTTGTTGGTAATGTCGGTGAGTATCTGCTTCTGATCGAGGACCACGTTGTTGGTCCAATCCGATCCCTGGCAAACCCCGCCTTGGGGTCCGCAGATATGCTGGATGGCTTCCGGGCCGTTCCAGATCGCAGGGGTTCCGTGCAATGGAGGAGGTGGTGGTGGAATAGCGGGCGTGTAATACCGCCAGGTCAAGGATTTCGCCTCCAGCAGGTCGGTCAGCGTTTGATGCTCAAAGCACGGATAGACTGGGGCATTGGAAGTTTCGCTGCCGGCCGGATCGATCAGGGCAACCGTGGAGCCTGCGGGCGCGTCACATCCGGCGTTTGGCGGACCGTTTGTGTTCGGATTTTCCGCCGCAAACAGATTGCTCCCCGTCGAGGGAGCCGATGTCCCGGAAATAATGAACTGATGTGCCGGAAAGCTGGGCCCCTGGTTGGTCTGGAACATGCGGTTGGCGAAAGTGTACTGCTCGGCCATCTGAAAGTAGGGTTGCACCGCGGTCGGGTCCACGTAGGCAAACGTGCAGTCCTGCGTACCGGTAGGGCAAGGAATCGGATTCAGGTCCGCCCCATCCATCTGGCATTGCCCGCTTACCGAATTCAGGTCGCACTGGTCAATGAAGGCCCCGTGACCGTGGCCGGGATTGTAGTCCGCGGTGAGACTGACTTTGGTTAGCGGGATGGTATTGCCTTTCGAGTCTTTGCCGCTTTGGACAATGTCCGCACCCTTGCTGATCAGGACCGGATCCTGGAAAAGATTATCAGGAGTACGGTTCTCCTGGAAGATCACGACCACATGGTGAATCTTTCCGGGCGGCGGTGGGGGCGGTGGAGGACTGGTGCCGGTACTGCCACAGCCGTTGAGACTCAGGAGAGTGCCACCCATGGCCAAGACCAGAATTGCAAAAATTAAGATGCGGAGCTTGGTCATTTCAGCAGTTCACCTCGAGGGAGGTCCTCATCGTCCCGGATAACCCCGCCATGCGGACTTACACTTGGATAGCCGGTCGGCACCCGAAACCGGAAGCCTCTACGCCTCGGTTGGATGCGGACACGCGCAGTATTGAAACCCGAAAATGAAGCACGACTCGATTTTCCCCAGAGTACGGAGGTTTGGGGTCGGGGTACCATCAGATTAGATGATGGGCAGTGCAGGAATCGAACCTGCGACGTCCTGCTTGTAAGGAAGCTACGGTATGAGATTTCAATAACTTAGCTAGCTACAGAGTGTGACGCGTTAGTTTACTGACGTACTTGTAGTGACTGATTGCTATGAAAGCCTTATCCCGCAAGCCTTTTCAGGCATCAGAAAAGATCGTTTTAGTCATACTTCGAAAATCGGTCACACTTGGTCGGGTTTGCGGGTCGGTACAAAAATGGGTACAAAAAAAAATGCCCACTTCTAGGATCTAGGAGTGGGATAAAACGGCTGGCATCGTGCAGGGATCGCTACGACTTCTTCCCTGCCCTGATTTTCGCCCACCTCTTTTTTTGCGCTCCTATTCTTTCCAGTTTGCCAGATTGTGCTTCTGTAGCCTGGAATTCTCAGGGTCGAGAATCACTCCGCTCACCGGTACCGGCCTGCGCGGTGAAGCTCAACCCACGAGGCCAGCAACTGCCGCTAACGCAGGCGAATTCGATGGAAAAATTCGTACCCGCCAGAATCCCCTGTCGGGGATTGAGGCCCCTAATTCCGGACAAGACAATTTTCACTGAGCCGTCTTCCTGGCCCGTGACTGTGCAACTGAGGTAGAGAGTCTGAGCGCAGCTCACGTTCGCTGCGGCCACACCCGATTCCGTGAGCGTCAGCGAAGTCCAGTTCAGCCCAGAAGCGTTGTTGAAGAACAGAGGGGGGTTGCCATTGTGGTTAACCGTGAAGCTGAAGTTCACTCCAACCTGTGTGCACCCTTCGGGAGGACATTGCGAGAACGGTCTGAGCCCGCTGCCGCTCACTCCCTGGATAATGATTTTTGGATCCTTGCTTTGCGCGAGAGTCGCCAGCGAGCACAGCACGACTAGCGCGACCAGAGTGGAAATTCGAATAGTTTTCATAAATTTGTGGGTCCTCACTTTGTAGAGTCGGGCAGGGAGTGATTTATTCCCTGCAGGAGAGAGCGCCCGGAAGGGTAGCGCATCCGGCAACAGGGGTCAAGCAGAACCTTACACTTCGGAGAATCTCGGACAATATTCACTGACTGAACCGGTTCCGAACCGCTCCGCTATAGAATCCCCGAATGCCCGCCACTTCCAAAATGTTGGAGTGGGCACTCATACGAGG